>JADHEF010000012.1_pt1 | contig 227904 bp, 325 predicted proteins | sample 8952391 | NCBI WGS metagenome assembly JADHEF01 (sample SAMN16124439, study PRJNA663245) | bioreactor sludge metagenome | isolation source: sludge (nitrite) | place: India:Bengaluru | collected 2019-02-28 | reverse complement strand
CAACATCAACGACCTACCATTAGGCCTTAAGAGTAATCTTAAGATGTTCGTAACGATTGGTATCCTCATTTAGAGACAGACCAAGATTACGATGTGAGGTCTTAAAGAGCTTCACAAGCTTATCAGCAACATCTACAGGAACTGTAGTGCCATAGAAGGCATAATCACGAAGACTGCGAGTTGAAGCTCCAACCTTCTTAGCGATATCTTTAAGCTGCATTTCAGAGCTATAAATCTTATTAGCCAGAAGAAGGTTATACTTCTTGCTGTCAGTTCGAGCAGTTACGACTTCAGTCATCTGCTTCTTAGTAGTCTTAGCAATAGCGATCATCTTAGTATTTACCATGTCTGGTTTTTCTCCCTTATCGAGTTTATTTTTGATAGAAGTAATAGTTTCTTCCATAATCGTATTTATATACGGAATGCCGTCTTTTTTAGATTCGGCAGTAATGGGTTTAATTTCCTGACGAGCAAAGGAATGCCCGTGAACAGTAGTAGCATCGAAATTGTTTGCAAACAAACAATCCATTGGAACAGAAAACCAAAGAGCTAACTTATAAAGATGATAAATCTTTGGAAGACTATCACCATTGATCCATTCATATACATCTTTTGTTGCAATTGTATCACTTTCGCAAATAGTGTTTAGCTTTAGTGAAAGCATTGCTGCAGTATAATCAAAATGGGTAAGAAGCCTTTGAATATTACGTCCAAAATTCTTTCGAGCATCTTTAAAAGAATCGGGTAATACTAACTGATCCTTGTCAATAGGTTTGACTAACGTCTGTTTTGACATGCTTAGTCCAAATTAATGTTGGAAGCATTTAGTAATGTTTTAAAGTTTTCTTTCGTGTAAATTACCTCCGAGAGACAAAATCCGTTTCGGTAAGTTTTAATTACAATTCCCTTAGATGTTCGCTGAATAGACATTGTTCGCTGTTCAGTTCCAGCATCTAAAATGAAAGAAAGTAACTTAGTTACTGCCACATGAGTTACTTCATGAATATACTCATGATTTGGAAAGATTGTAACTTCCACAGGAATGTCTTTAACATTAAGAGAGGTATGAGATACCTTTTTCTTTTCTGTCTTAGGCTTAACCTTAATCACTGGAATACTTGAAGTCTGCTCACTCTTTTCTTGAGGCTCAGAAGATTCAATCTTACCAGCTTTAATTGTGTCAGCTACCTTAAATTTTAATCCACGACGAACTCCGTCACGGATAACTAAACCCTTAGTCTCAAGGGCAGAAAACTCTTTCTTGAAAGAGTCCTCATCCATAGATGAGAGGCCCAACGCATCTTGAACCTTACTAGATAAAGTCCAATCCGAGAGCTTCTCAGCTAACAGTTCGGTTGAAATATTACTCATCAAAATCCTCTTCTTCAGAGTCCTCTACAGGATCTGCTGTAAGAGGAACATGCTTAAACGAATCGCAGAGATCCGACTTAATGGAAATAGCTCCGCACTTACTGCAATACTTGTAATTACGATCAGTTACTGCGAATTCCTTTTCCCTATTTCCACAGTTCTCATGCTGACAAATATAGATGATATACTTTCCGATAGTGGGCTGAGAAGCTGCCGTCTTAGTAGCCATTAGTGTATTTCCTAAATTATTCAACTAATAGAAGTTGTTGTTTTTTACGAGGCTTCTTTTTAGACTCGGCTGGCTTATCCGTTACCCAAAAAGAAGACGTTTCAAGGATATCTGTAGCAATACCGTTAGTGAAAAGTTCGTCACCTACGAAATACTGTGTCTCAATAGTGGAGAGACGTCTAATTCTCTTATGAGGAATCTTAGTTCGTTCTGCCGTTAGTGCTACTAGATTGTCAGAAAGCATGGAAACATATTTGTTATGTATAGCATGATTTCCAAGAGTGTCATCTTCCTTACCCCAAGCAATAGGATGGAGCATGAAGCTGATTAATTTAGTTTTTGGAGCATATCGTTTATGTCCGCAGAGATAAATCCAAGCTCCTGCTGAACACACTTCTCCAAGGATATAGGTATAACATGGCGTTTTGCTTAAAAGAAGCAGGTTCATAATGCCGAGCATTGAACGAACATCGCCGCCAGCTGTTCCTACAACTACATGAATAGGTGCTACTGGATCGTCATCTACGAGTTGATCGTAGAGATTTTTAATCTGTTCAAAAGTTTCTTCCTGAACAGGCTCAATAATATGGATTTGACGCCTACTGAGAGCCTCCGCAGTCACTAAAGAATATTTATCGCTGGTTGGAGCAGTCGGGGAAAACTGAATTTCTTCGTCTGCCACTCTTAGTGATCCTTTTGACATAGGGAGGGTTTTCATATTATAGGAGTTCCTTCTCTTCCATATAAGACTTGAACTTAATACGAACCTTTGCTGGAATCACAACACGTTCCTTGGTTCGCAGATTCCGTCCTGAGCGTGGGGCCGAAGTTACGGGCTTAAACGCACCAAATCCACGAATAGTTACTTCATTGCCATCTTCAAGATTCTTACGAATACTATCGACAACAATATCGATCATTTCAGCAGCCTTGGCCTGTGAAAGATCAGCGTTATCGGCAATATAAACTGCCAATTCTTTTTTAGTCACAACTTACTCCTTTTGTAAGATTTAATTTATTAATCTCTTCTATTAAAAAGCTACGTAAGTTATTATTGTGCGTATACGGCACTTCCAATAAAAGAATATTATTATTTTTACAATACTCTCGCTTTAATCTATCTCGATTTAAAGCTAAATCAAACTCTGTTTGTGTCTTATGAAACCAATTAGGATACTGATAATGTTGAATACCTTGATACTCAACAGCAAGGTTAAGGGCTTTATTAAAACCGTCAAACTCAAAATATCTAACTTCTTTTGGGACGTTTTTATAAACCTTAGTTTTTTTAAAAGCTACCCCAAGTAATTCCTCTAATATCAATAACACTTTGGTTTCAGTAATATAATGCTTAGTGGTAGCACATTTAGGACACCACTGATTCTGATTTTTAACGTTCCCCCAAGCAGCCAGCCATTCTGTGTTACACTCTAAACATTTCCAACACAAAGGAGTTTTATTGTTGACATAAGTAGAACTTAACAATAAACCATTTTTAGTTTTTGCATACTCTTGTAAGACGGTTAAATCGGGTTTTGCTCTTTGCGAGCAATATGGACACCAACTATTAGCATTTTTTATACTATCCCAACAAGCAATCCATTGGTGGCCGTTTTTGCATTCCCACATTAGCAAATCCCGTTGATTAGTATATTTAGGAGATATTAATCTACCACCCTTTACAGCAATAAAAGAAAGAATAAAAGTTTCATCAAGCCGTCTCATACACTTAATTATGTATGATTATCGATTCAAGATTCCTTCTTTGTCATATTTTCTCCGTGACATATAAAATAGGATTAATTTAGTGCCTTTGTTGTTCCAACAACTCGGTCACTCTATTGTAAGTATCGGCAGGATTTTGGATTTCTGTAGGGCCGCTACGAGAAATACTTATAACCCCAAAAAGCTTATTTGGGTTGTCGATGCCTTTCATTAAAGAGTGCGTCACTTCGGGCAATCCTATTGAATAGGTCATTTGGGAGGGTGCGCCGCGCAGAAGGAACTCATAGCAGGCTGCCGCCTCATATCCAGGAAACTCGTAAGTTACATACAATTTTACCTGGCCTCTCACTTTAAAGATTACATGCTTAGTTAAAACAATATCTGTCTTTTCTATGACTTGCGGTGTCATCATAACCGGATCAATCAAATTGAATTTATATGCTGGGCTTAAATAGGATCTAACTCTTAGCCAAGCATTTCCATCAATCGCATGTCCAGCAATATCTGACATTAAGAGCAAAAATGATTTATGCTCATTCAACAAGTCAGTTAAAACATTAGAGATATTATTCATAAAGCAATATGGTTTTTATATACTGCTCAAGATTGGATTTTTGTGTGTATGGTATAGTATATAATTTAATGCCGGTATCTTTACAGTATTTTATTTTCTCTTTATCTCGTAATTGTAAAGCTATAAAATCAATTTTAGTTTTATGGAATCTGTTAGGATAGATATAATGCTGTTCTCCGTTATATTCAAATCCTATGTTTAACTCTGAATTAAACATGTCTATTTCAAAAAATCTAAACTTATTATTGTCATCATAATAAATACGATGTTTTGTAAATGTTGTATTTAATAATCTCTCTACAATAATCTTACAGTTGGCTTCTGTTTTGTATTGATTGCATTTTGGACACCATCCTCCGCTTTTGATATTATTCCAAGTAGCATTCCATTGATGTCCTTTATTACATTCCCACAATAAGGGTTTTTGGCTATGCTCATAAATAGTACTAAGCAATTTACCTAATTTATTTATAGCATAGTCTTGTAAAACTGTAAGCTCTGGGATATTATTTCCACATTTTGGGCACCAAGTTTTTTTACTTACATTATTCCAAGTAGCATTCCATTGATGGCCCTTTTCGCATTCCCAAAGCAATTGCTGTCTTTTATTTTTATACTCTTCTGATAATAATTTACCTTTTTTACTGTAAGCAAACCGTTGTAAGTCTTCAATAGAGTATTTGTTTACTTTTTTACAAAAAGGACACCAACTTCCGTTTTTGATATGGGACCATCTTGCTTTCCAAATATGCCCTTTTTCACATTGCCAATCTATAGGTACATCGCAATTTGTATACTCCGTAGATAACAATTTACCATTTAGATTTTTGGCATACTTTTGTAATTTGGAAATTGGTGTTAAAGTGCGCATAAACTTAATTACGGTATATTTCTGATAGCATGATGCCTTTTGGTGTTTTATTCACCATACTTAATTTCTCAAGGAACGAAAGTCTTGTCTCTAAATCATTTAGATCCAAAATACGACACGCAAGACTAATATCTTGTCTTGATTTTGCTACATATTCAGCGGTCGACAGCTTCTGTTCTAACACTGAGATATTGAATCTACATTTGTTAAGTTCTCTATGTTCAGCATTTGAAAGATTGCTACAACCTTTATTTTCAAGTCTTGCCAACGTAGTCTTAAAACCAGTGAGCAAAACTTCATCCGAAGGGCTAATAGCCTTCTTATTATTAGATAGATACAAAAGAATTCGCTTATCTGTCCCGTCAATTCCAGTTAATTCCATATTAAGAAATCCTTTTACAAAGGCTTCGACATGAGCAACTTGGACCTTACCTTCTGGATGCATTTTTGTTAGCTGGTCGGCATAACGCAAAGCAATACGCGGAACCAGTTTAGAACAATTAGCTAAATATTTTAAGCCGCCATCTTCAATATTCGAATATTTGAGCTTAATCATATTCATAATATCTTCTACAGTGTATTGATCAAAGATGATAGAAAAAAGGCGTGTAGTTAATGGATAAAGCAATTTGCTTGAATCTGTTGTAGCAAAAATCCAAGTCATGTTTGTTGTATCTATTGTTTTAGTTTCTTGTTCTACTACATCAACTAACGGTCCTTTATTATCAATTACTGATAATAAATATGTTTGTAAATCTTTAGGTAATTCATGAGCTTCATCAATTAAAATAATACCAGGCTGATCCAACAAAAAGGCCAGATAATTTGAATACGGTTTTGGATTGTATGATATTGAGCGTGGAGCACCTGAATTTATAAAATAGCCAGCAATTTTAATATTAAGATTCGAAAGAGTTAGATCTGCCCCGTTCAAAAGTAAAAACGGGCGACCTAACTCTTTTGCTAAAAGTTTTGCTGACGTAGTTTTACCAGTAGAAGCTTCACCAAATAAACCTAAAGACGGCAATGGGATATTTGTCGTTTTTGCTGTTTCAAGTAAATACTCTAATTGTGTAAATTGAGGAGTATTTATTCCAGCAAATATTCCATTACTTTCATTAAAGGTTTTTAGTGTCATAGTGTGTCAAAAAGAGCCTTAAAGGGATCTGGCGCAGCGTTAAAAATAATAGAATTCTTGGCAGAAGTCTTAGCAAAAGCGATAGCTGCATCGCAAATAGCTGGCAGATCAGTGGTTAAGAAATCCCGCACGGCTGGAACAAATGCTGTCATTGGAAGTGTAATTCCAAGAGCACTATTTGAATCCGACTCCATTAGAGAATTAAGAAATTCAAAAATCTGAGTATTGTCAATCTGAGACAGATCAACAAAAGACAGATTAAGCTCCAAAGGCCGTTCAATATAGAGCATATCTCGGACAGGCTCTACATCAGGAGTTCCAGCAGCAGCGGCCATGTTTAGAGTCATTGCCTGAAGAATAGAAGCTTCGGAGGCAACAGGAATGATACGTGAAGTTCCAAGATTGTCTTTAATAATACCGATCAAAGTCTCAATAGAACACATACTTTCCATTTTGGCTTTAATCATTTCATTAGCACTTTCAGGATTGACTTCCTCAGCCTTAGCCTTCGCTGTTTTCTTAGACTTCTTTACCGCACCCTTAGTCTTAGTGCCTTTCTTGACAGTCTTAGTAGGCGCAGGTCCAACATTAACTTTAACTTGCGAAATCTTTAGAGACGCCGCGAGAATAAAGTTAATATCTTTGTCATTTAAAGAAGACCTAAGCATAGCCCTACTAAGGGAATTCTTGTCTTCATTCAGAGTAACAAGACCTTCATTAGTAAATACAGTTTGGCAAAGACGCTCAGAAATAGACTTCTTTAAATAGTCATCCGGCATCATAGTGACACTGGAATCAGTAAAGAAGGTCTCATCAAGATACTGAACAACGTCATTGATATTATTTTTTGCATTATCAAAAGTAATAGTCATTTGGTTCTCCTATGAAAGACTCTTAATTGAATCTACCAACCATGTATAGATTCCGTTTTGGAACTCTTCTGGCGTATAATCTGATGAAGACGTTCCATCGGCTTTTAACCGTGCGCTTGCCAGATATACATCCAATAGCACATCTAATTTTGTGCCGACTTCTGGATCTTCCTGAAGAAGATTCATAACTGTATCAGCCACTCCTTGATCCAAAATGTCAATATCTACAGTAACTGTATTATTTTCAGTAAGAGCGTTAAACTTCTCAAGAGATTGCTGTAAGATTTCAAGAAGTGTCATTTTTACCTCTTTGGCTTGGGTCCAACTTTAGGAAGTTGAAGCGTAATATGACCCTGTTTAAACTGTTCTGCAAAATCCTCTAAATTCTTACATACCGCTTCGATACCAGTATAAGAAAGTTTAGATAGGAACGCGTGAAGTTTTGGGTCATCGTTCTTAAAATATTGAGGATCTGATTTAATAATATGTCGTTTAGCATAAAGAACTAAAGCCTCTTTCATAGAGACTGTAGAAAATTCTTTAAGAGACTGATAGGTTTCTTCACGAAAAAGAGTTCCATCTTCTAAAACTTTTAATCTAACCATGACACTTGTATTATCGTCAGGTAGGAATAAAATATTTAAAATCTCTCCAGGCTTTAAACTCTCCGGAGAAATTTTTGAGATTTCCTGATAGTGAATATACCTCATAACTTCATCAGCCATAGCTATTTACTCCTATTGTTTGCACACGGCTTTTCTAGTAATCCCGCCTTTAGTTTCACCACAAAAGCCAAAACGCACATTAACTGCTACTACTTCAAATTCACTTTTATTATAAGGCAGTAATGCGGTTTTCGAATCATCTAATAAATATATTGTTTTTTTATATTTAAATAAATACCATAATTTAAACTTTGCTAAAAGCATAAACTTTGTAGCATATGCGTCACAAGAAGAGTCCACTTGTTCTGTGCTTTTATCACTATTACGAAGCCATTCACCAGTGGGAATATGAAGTAAATAAAAGCGGTATGGGCGCTCCGTTTTTACTGAATAGCCCATACCACGAACCTTAATTCTATTTATTGATCGTGAATAATTACTTACCGATTTCATCAGTCCAAAAGACCTTTCCAAGTCCAGGTTCACGATTAGATCCCATGATGATCCAGATCAGCTTCTTATAGAAAGGAATGAGACGCGGAGTATACTGGTCATCAGAAAATTCACCATAACCATCAGTCAGATGCACAAAGACCGAAGGAACAATGTGCTTTTCTTTCCGAAGGGTTTCAACCAGATCATAGATAGGCTGGAATGAAGTGCCACCAGTATACTGAGTAGGAACTTCCTTATAATCGTTAATATCACCATGCCAGTTAATACCGTCAGTGTGAATAATAAGATACACAGGATTACGAGTATACTTAGTAGTAACTTCACGGATGATGTTAAGAGCATCCTGGCACTGTTCAGAACTCATGGAACCAGAAAAGTCAATAGCAATCATGAACTTACGAATAAGATCAGGATTACTCTCAACCACACTCGGGAGTCGAATGTTGCTTGGAACCATGTGGTCCATACGAGAACCACGCCGACTGTAACCAAAGTCCTCAGTATTTTCACGATCCGTAATGTGCTTAAGAACCTGACGAAGATTAACCTTTGGAGGTTCGAGCATCATTTCAAAGTCACGGCCATAACCAGAACCCTTGCCTGGGAGCTTGTCGCAGTTCTTAGTGGAGTAGTCCTTAAGCTCAGACTTGATAATATCCCGCGCCATCTGTTCTTCAGCAGAAAGTGGCTTACCATCTTCGCCCTGGCCAGAACCATCACCAACCATATCACCATTCATACTCCAACCATCATAGTCCTTACCACGACAACCAACCTTATACAGATCGTCATACGTAGCCTCAGCAGACAGTTTAGAATACTTAGCTGGATCCATTACGAAGTTCTTATTCAGAACCTCCATGAACGAAGTATATGAAGCATCTGATTTGAAGACTCCGCTTTCCTTCATAATACGAGCACAGAACTGATTAATTTGATAATCAGTAGCCACGTTCCAAAGACGAGCTTCACGGTGCTGAACGCGGCCAAAACTATCGAATACCAGATGGCCAATTTCATGAAGAATGGTAAACACAATTCCAAGCTCGGGAGTCTTGAACCACGGCTTCTTAGACTTCTCAGTTACCATTCTATGAATTTCATATAACTTAGTCGAAATGTAAACCTTATAACCGTTAGTAAATGCAAAAGACGGCCAAGTCTTAGCATCATCGCTGTTATTGATTTCAATATCAACAAGCTGAAGAGCAGAAGCATAAAATGGAATGCTCTTAATAATAAAATTACGAAGGCTATGAAGATTGACAGCCGGAACATCAATCTTGTCCCACTGATTTTCAATCATGTCCTTATAGAATTCAGCGATATCCTGTCCAACTTTAGCAGACATAGGTTCTCCTATTACGCGTAGAAATCGAAAGACTTAGAAAAGTCAACTCGAAGTTCTGCTGAGTTATTTAATTTATCAGTTACTATAGACTGGCTTATCTTATAGATTTCAAGGCCAATCAATTGCTGTTGTTGAATTTGAGTTGAAAGTGGATCTAACATATGGATCCTAATATATGTCCATAGCTACGGTTTGTTTGGATTTGTTAGGAGCCCTAGTAACCAAATCAAACATATAATCAGAAAGCAAATACTGATTAAGATCGGGATCTGAAACTTCCATTACATAAGTTTCTTCTGGAAATGTTATAGATTCAGAATCGATTTGGGATACTATAAAAGGGATCGTCTTCATTTTAGACAATCCTACAGTAGATCCCCAAATCGTTTTAAGACCTTCATCATTTAGCTTTACAGTGTCTCCAACTTTAAATTTAGCGGCCATGTTACATCATTCTCCAGCGAATAGAAACCATTAATTCTAAATCCGTATAACTTCCGCTAGTCACTGAGGGATCTGTTGGAGGATATCCAGCCATAAACAACATGCTTTCAGCTGTTGATAATCCCTCATTTCCTGGCCCTTCTAATGTAATTTCAACCTTTTTGATTGGTCGTGAAGAATAATTTTTCCACCATTCTTCGGCTCTATTTTGATCAGAACCATCACCCAAATCTCCCATGCCAACATCAAATTCTTCTTGGCAACCGCAGTCTCCAGTGCCCCAAGACATGCCATGCTCGTCACCGCAGTATTTGCATTTAGTCATATTATTTCACTAAGTCAAACATGTAATCATTTAAAAAATAGGTATTAATTTCTGGGTCAGATACTTCAACAAGATAAGATTCTTTTGGGAAAGTCATAGATTCAGAGTCCACTGAAATGATTTTCATACGTTTATTTTTCATATGACTCAATCCCAAATTTGATCCCCAAATGATTTTAATTCCTTCATCATTTAAAACTACAATATCTCCAACTTTAACTTTTGCAGCCATTTTAGTTCTCTATTATTTCATATTCTGAAATATTATGTGTTTCAGTGTTTATTTGACCATTTTGCATATAAATACGAAATTCCTCAGGTGAAAATAACTCAGAATCATAAAAATCTTTACAATATCTTCTAAGTTCTGCTAGCGTTTTTTTGCGTGAGGAATTTACATATTCTTGAAAATGTGTATCAACTCTTACTCCTAAAAACTCTCCAGCTGATACATACAATATTTTATACGTAGTTTTAGTCATAATTCTACAAGTTCTAACTCATCTGTACTATAAAGTTTTTCAAAGTTTATACCAGGTGAAAATATAGGAACTACCTCGCCATTCGCTAAAGCCTCTTTTACTATTTGTATACTTTGATTGGCTTCATCTAGAGAAAACACATTAGTAGCAAACTGATCACCGTATTGATTACTTCCTATATATCTTCCTATTATTTTATTATCACGGCCATCTATAACAACGCTAAAAAAATAGCCTGAAGGAATATGTAAAATTTTAAATCGTCTAAATCTATCCTGTAAATTAGAATAACTTACGTCAGTCATTAAAAGTAACCTCAATTGGTTCAAATTCAGCCTTAGATGTTTCAGTCTGTTCTGACACGGTATTACTGAGAGTGATACTTCCAGGCCAAGCCATTCCATGCTCGGTTCCACAATGTTTACATCGTGACATATTAGATCCTAATCAATATGGCTTGAAAAAGCCACAATTCGACCGTCTTCTTTATCGGTATAGATAGTCACATCTAAACACTCATAGCCTATATGAGCAAATACCCGAGACACAACTGAGTGTTTTTGATTGTAAGAATACGAGGTATCTACAATGTTAACTGGATATTCACCTTCGTCAATTAGGTCATCAATTACTTCATCATAGCCATTGCTATTTTGAAATTCGATGATAGTCTTCTTTTTGTTTACACGCTTCCAGTTATTTGGATTTAAAATCCCCTGAATATATGTAGCACCTTGGATTTCGTTAAAATCTGGAAACTGAACTGCAGTATTAGGATCACAAATAAACGCTTTACATTGTGCGGTATTCATTACTTCCTCTTTGAATCTACTGGTTCACCAGTATTTGGGATTACTTGCACAGCGCGATCATCCCAGAATTCATAAATATCGAAGCTTTTATCGCTTGTAATTGGAAGAACTTGCCCGATATGTTCCTTACACCAAGCTTCGATAATCTTTCGTTGATTATCAGCAAACTCAGCGTCAGCCTTCTTTTTACTTTCGCCGGAGTATCCACCGCTTGTAGATACTCGGGCTGTAAAAATTACAACTCTCTTTCCTTCACTAAGCCATTTCTTTACTCGGTCTACCATCTTTGGAATAGGCTTTCCTACACTACCATCTGGATTCCAACGATGGTATTCAGCTAATGTTCCGTCCAAATCTACTGCTATTGTTCCAGGCATTAAGCCCTCCTATACTTTTACTATAAGATATAAATGTCGGGTTTTTCTAAAAGAGATCCAAAGTCTAAAATAAGCACCCAGTTTAGTAAAAAATAAACAATCTTCAAATCCCTTCATGTTATGAATATACAGAGGATCTCTATAAATATGATATCCTTTTGATGTAGTTAATCTAAGCATAGATACTATATATTCACCAGTAGCTACATTAAGAATCTTATACATTTAAACTTCCATAACAAGAAGTTCTTTTACATTAGACAACATGTAATAAGAGTCTACTTCTTCAGCTATAGCAAATATTGGAACTGATACTCTTTTTATTGTATCATGCTTCAAATTAGCCCATAAAGCTCTATATTGATTTTCAGTAAAAACTTCTATGATTCTGGGATTATCATATGGAGTAGATCCTATTCCTCTGCTTATTACAGTATCTTCATTTGTAAATGAAGCTCTTACAAATAATCCAGTTGGTATATGGAGTATTCTATACATCATCTAACTCACAAATCTCAAACTCTTCTATTACAGGAGAATAAGATAAGTCTTGAACAATTATCACTGCGGCACTAGTTCCTACTTTTTGTCGTAGTAAGGATGCTTCTAATGATTTAAATACTGTATTTATATATTCTTCGCCCCAAGCGGAATACACAATCTTTCCAGAAGGAATATGAAGAATACCATAATATTTTAACTTCATGTAGAACTCATTTCTGGCTCTTCAATAACTAAAAATTCAGATACTGCGTAATGAATATGTCCCTCATCTGATGCTAATGTCAAGTCTCGCAGTGTTTTTGTCCCACCTTGTCGATGCCTAAAAAAATTAAAGACTAAGCGTAAATGATGGTTGCAGGTCGTTTCCGATCTAAAGGATGTCTGATATCCTTTATACAGATGCTTATTAGACTCTGAAATTAGCATATATTTATTATCATAAACGCCTAAATAAAAGCCTGTAGGAATATGAAGTATCTTATACATGATAAACAATAATCTCAAATTCATCTGCTGAATCAACATGCTCAAAATACCACATCAGCGGGCCATCCGTTAGTTCTGTGCTATGATATACTCGTTGAACATTTCCTGGTAACCTTACCATAGATAAAAACAAAGCTAAATGCCGTTTTGCTTTTTCTTTAGTTCTAAAGGATTGCGCCAGCATAGTAGTGTTTGGCTCATTCGGAAGAAGCAGATATGATTTACTTTTATATAAAGTAATATACTGCCCTGTAAGAATATGAAGAATTTTAAACTTTGGAATACGGTTAGTTTTTTTCATTTGCTAAAGGACACCAATCTGGGATTTCATGATCTTGTGGTTCTTCGTCGTGACGTTCTACGTATCCTACAATTTTTCGCGCCGGTTTGCCTTTAGCTCCTAAACACATATAGTCTAAAGCATATCCAGTGCCTTGAGTTCGCATTGTATCATGGTGCGGACATTGACAACAATTGGTTATTTTTAGATTTACAAAAGGACGTGTCATACATCTACCAGTTCAAATTCAGCTTCGGTTAATTCATGATCCAATGGAATATCTAAACGTAGATAAAGATCCTCATTAAATTCCCATAAAATAATACGGTCAAGTAATTCAGTATAGGAAATTTTTTCATCGCCTTGATGAAACCAATTTAAGTATTCTTCAATAGACCAAGTAATAGATATAGTTCCATCCTTTTTCCATATGTGCTCATTAAAGAAATAAAAAAACTCACCTTTAGGGACATAAAGAAGCTGCTTCATCTTCAACCTCTACAATTTCATATTCTTCTTTGCATCGTTCTATCTTAGTAGGCTTTAGGACATTCCCAAAATGATCGCGTTCATAGTTAGTTTCTGGAAGTTGCACAAGGACATTAATCAAATCTTGTGCTTGTCTTCTAGTAAGATATAATTCAGGTTCTCTAATTGGAATGGTTGGTGAATAGATATCGCCGTCATCCCCAGTTACGTATCCTACAATTTTTGTTCTGAACTCACCTGTAGTAATTCTGTAAATAGCATAACGCTTCATAAAAACCTTCTTTCTTTATAAAAAGAGGGTGGCTATATTTCAAGCCACCCTCAAAATCAAACCTACTTACTATTAGCCCACAGAAGCCTGAACATCAAGGCTGTTAGTGGAAGTAGTGCGAGAATACTTCACAATATCCTCACGAGTAAGACCCTTAGCCTTATCAACACCATTGAGGAGATTGGTAACGAACTGAGGAGACATCTTGCTTTCACGCATTGCCTTAGTAATGCTCTGGAGCGTCATCGTAGCAAGCTCAGGAGAAGAAGCCTCACCCATGAATCGAACACAGTAATGAATACCAGCAAGAAGCTTATACGCAGGAGCCTTGTCAGAAGCTACCGCCGCAGTAATATTCTTCTGCACAGCATCGTTAACAGAACCAATGCAATAGTTAATGCAGCTCATCATAGTGAGGAACTGCACAGCAATGTTGTCTTCCAGCTTAGCCTTCTTAGCATCAAGAGTGCCATCAAAGATCTTTTCGATATCTGGCAGACGATGCATGTAAGCATAAGTAGTAGCAAACTGATCGGCAGCCTGAATACCAACAGCGCCTTCGATAAGAGGCTTCAGAAGAGAATAATCAACCACATTGTTGACCTTAGCGCCACCAAGAGCATTGATTACGTTAGAAGCCAGAGTCCAAGAACGAGGGCAAGGGAAAGGCTCGTTTGCCATCGGCTCAGGAACTTCGTAAGCAGAGCCAGGATAAATGCTCCACTTAGACTGGAGGAAACGACCAGAAGTCTTCTTGTGGAAAGCAACCACAGCAGGATGCATCGTGCCGCAAGTCATAGCGTAATTCATGAAATCGTCCAGAGTGTAATCCAGAACGATGTGAATGCAACGACTAACGGTAGGATAGTTAAGATCGTTAGCCAGAGAGTTAGTGCTGGGAGGATTACAAGCAGCGATGATGTGAACATCACGGTAATCGTCTCCACCGATCCACTTAGAAGAAAGCAGATTCTGAACAGCAGCCTGAGTAGAAGGAGCCGCGTTATTCATTTCGTCAAGGAACAGATGATTCTTACCGCGACCAAAAGTATCAGTAGCAGAGAATCGAGTAGTATCCTGACCTTCGGCATTCTTTTCGATGTGAGGCAGACCATTTGAATCGAGAGGACCAATCTGAGAAAGAATGATGGTCTTAAGGCCGCGCTCCGAAGAACCAACAACCTGCTCAATGATGGCAGACTTAGCAACGCCAGGAGCGCCCCAAACAACGATAGGAGCCAGCTTGCGAGGATCCGTGTTCATGACAACATTACGAAGGAACTGCTCAAACTGGGCAAGGGTCATACGAGTAGCGTTAGAAAAGTAATCCTTGCTGAGAGTAGTCTTGTTAGCCATTATGTATTCTCCAAAAAATTTTAGCTCTTCAGAAGTGAGCCTGTGTTAGTGAAATATTATTAATGTTATTAATGTATTACTTTTTACTTCGCGTCGATTGCCTTAAGAAAGTCAAAAGACGTTTTAAAGCACTTCATCTTATCATCTTGCTGAAGCTCTGTAATAGTGTCATTTACTACTGTAGTATTTGACATATCAAGAAGAGCTTCAATCTTTCCGATTAGATCCGAATCAATCGAAAAGACAAGAGGAATTGGAATAGTGAGTTCAGATGCGGTTTTGTCAGACCCGTCGATTACCGTGTAAACGTCTGGCACAACGTCTTCGTCAAAGATGACGTTTTCCGCCAGCTTCTTGGCTACGAGCATATCGTAAACACCGACACCCTGCTCTGCAAGATCCTTCATCTTAGTTTCGTCGATCTTAAGCATATCCTTAAGCTTTTGACGATCAAGAAGAAGAGTCTTTGATTCCATCATTTCAGTCACGATTCGATCATCGTTGATGTTGGCCACCAGATTTGAGATCTGCTTATATGCACCAACGAAGAACATCTTATCATTGAAGACTTCATCAGAAATTGTGCTGAAGTCTGCAATGCCTTCTGGTCCAATAATAAGCGTATTGTAAAGCCAATTAGACAGAAGGAACAATCCCAAAGTATACCTTACGGTAAACTTAGGATCACTTTGAAGCTGCTGTGTTGTCATGTTGTTTTACTCCTACAGAATGAGAAGCTAAAGATTTAAGTAATGCTAATGTTGCTGACTGCTCTTCTTTAGACACAACAACATTATTATCGGCTGATTCTTCTTCGTCTTCAACTTCTTCCTTTTTCTTTCGTCCACGCTTCTTCTCTTTTTCTTCAGGAAGATAGTCCTTTTCATGCTCTTTTAAAGAACTAAGAAGAGTATTGAAGTGGTCAAGAATCAGGAATAGCGTAGTTTTAAGCGCATCCGAACCGTTGCCAGCGAGTAGCTTATGTAGCCTAGAAACAAGCTCAGGTTTAACATCTTCAAACCATCTACTGTAATCAGTAAAAGTCTTGGCTTTCTTTAACTTAACCATTGTGGCTAATGCAGACTCACTGAACGTAAATGCGGTTGTAGCTGTTACTAAACCACCAGAAGCATAGTCCTGGTTTTTAAGTCTTTCGATGTTATCAGTAACTTCTTGGTTATCACCAATAAAATTATTGATATACAGGTGGTGCATCTGTTTGCCAGTTACGTTAGTATTTCCGTATGGCGCTTTGTATTTAAGATGCTGTAGCTCTGGAGTAAAACTACTGAAATAGTTATTTCGGTATAGGCAAGTTCCGAAATGGAATAGATTTAACATTCCAGAGGATGGCGAAAACAGGCCACGAATACTGCTATCAGAAAGGCATGACATAACATGCTCATGTAGATATTCCAAAGCCCTTGCATCCTGTGTGGTTGCGTCAAGGCAATGGAAACTATCACGATATCGTGTAGCTACGTATTTTGGATGCCAGCCAAAAAAGAGTTCTGAGTCTAAATGCAAAGATTCATACAGTCCCTTAATGCAAGACTCTGCTAAGGCTGTATCATACTTTGCATATTCAACTTTAGCTACTTCAAGAGCTTTTAGAAATGCCTGACCAACATTATAAGTTACATTAGCAAGAGCATTTCTTTGAGCAAAGGGTAATCGACAGTAAGAATCTGCAACACCAGTTTCCATGTCAGAAGCAGCAAAAATTGCTAGAGCCAAATCAATTACGGGCTCCATAGCTACTGAGATCTTTCTTGTGACTGCCATCTTTTTAGCGGCATCTTTTGCCTTTGAAGTCTTAGTTAAGACTACCAACTTGTTATCATTGGTAGATAACACTTCATATCGGCTATTCAATACTTCACTTAGATTTACTGCTGCTTCCCGCTTGATTGCAAATTCACGCTTTCGGAATTTAGTTCTAGCGTCAGAACCTTCGAAATCAACTTTGTTTGTTTCTACTTCTTCTTTGACCATATCAAATAAAGAGTCAAAGAAAGTTGAATCTAATTCCACAAACTCAGGAAGGCCTGCAAGAACCTCATTACGAGTTCGTGTCATGCTTTCCATGTTTAGTAGAACAGTGGAGCCGTCATTAGAGCAATAACTACGAGAAGAACTCGAAGTCATTCTAAAGATTCCTGAAGGATCTAACTTAGATGCCCCAGTAAATACAAGGTGTTCAAAATTATGGGAAAACATACCATAGCTTGAACCTGGGCCACTTGCGTATTCTGTTATTGGTGAATAGCCTGTATTAGAAAGTCCCAAATATTTCTTTGGACCAATCATATACATGCCGTTGTATTTCACATAATCATCTGCTACAGCAAAATCAAGCATGCTGTTAGAAGACCAAGAAAACAACGTAGCAAAACCATTTAATACAGCATTCTTATGCGATTCCAAAAATGGAACAAACGCATTTTTTACAATGCTTGGCATTGGAATATTTGTAGTATCAGTTTTAGGAATCAAAAACTGAGTATACATCCAAATATTTTCCATTTCAGATTCGTTAGCCCCAGCACAAGTTGGAATATGCATCTGAGAATAAAGAGACCGCAAAGCATTGTAAGAAACAATGCTAATTACCTGGTTGTCTTGCATATTAAGAAAACAACCGGACATACAGGTATCTAAAAACTGATTGTAATCTCCAGAGAGACTTCCGTGATACTGTCCAGCACTTTTATTATCATGCTTGAACGTAGAAAAGATATTCAAGCTATCTTTGATTACTGGAACAAAGAATTCATTCAGCTTAGATACAAAATTCTGAATTGGAATATCGTAGATTTCTGCTCTAGTTGTGCTTCTATATGAAGCAAGTTCCTCAGTAAAATACCTAGAACCCACTGGAAGATCGCAATAAACATAAACACGCGAATATCCAGTAGCAGAGAATCCAGACAAGCTAACGAACTTTCCAGAATGTAACGCCGAGAATATTTCAACATACTCATCAGCATTTAAAGCTTTTACAGCATTAATTTTAGGTGCAAGGATCTTTCCAAATAGAATTGTTTTTTCTTCTTTTGAAAGTTCCCTTACCTGCAAATTAAACGTTTCCATGAGATTCCTTAGAAGATAGCCTTTCTAGAACTTTAGCGTTACTTTTCAGGAGAAATTGAGTCATATCAAGAAATGCAAAATTAGCCGTTAGCATTCTACTAACTGCAGATTTTGGATACGCCACTTCTACCTGAAAGCCATTATTAAAGAATGCTGACATGATATCAAACCATGCTGCAGAACCATTTACAAATACTACATCAGTAAAAGCTGGATTAACATTCCAAGTGCCATCAGGATTGGCAAATGGGGAAAGAGCATTTTGCCAAATAGCATCAAATACTGGAGTAAGATCGGCATCGGCACTGTTATACGCCACTCTCACAGGAGTCCATCCAAAGTTTTTTAGCTTTTGAACAAACCGCTGATTAGCTTCAAGCTGTTCGGTGGTTTTACCTGTTGCGTTAATGTCCTGTTGAGAGATCACGTATGCGCCACTAAGATTTCTATCTCCAACTAGATAAGAAAGCATGTCTGAATAGTCCACTCTGATTTTCTCATATGTTCCATCAGGGCGCTTGATGGAATGATTCATACTGCCTGTGAAATTAGACAGATTGAGAATTATGATCACGTTCCGCATTTAAATCTCCAAGTAAGCGTTGCGTTAAAAACTCAAAACATTTTTGTTTGAGAACGGCTTGTTCGATTCCAGGCCATTGGGCTTCTGGCATATCTCGCCTAAGTTTTTCTAAGTTTTGAATGCACTCAGTAATAAAATCCCAAGGTTTTGAAGCTTGACTGAGAGTATTCAAAATGGTGATATATCGATCACTACATAAACTAGCTAGTGTTCCAGTCTCTACATAGTTAATGACAATGAAATATAGTTTCATTGTTTTATTTAGAGATCCCAGAATTTCTCCATATTTATCTTTATTATTGTATATTCCGTATTCCCCAGCCTTCTTTGACTGCTGTAATAGTTCCTGACTTACTATGTCAATCATATATCTAGGTGACGGTTGAAAGACACTCTTGTTTGCAAGGAACGTATTTTGAAACTGTGGAGAAACATAGACAATATTTTCAGGTTCCAAATACATAGACAAAAATGGATCGGTAGGTGAAGATAATGAAAAATTATAGAACCTACCAATATTGGAAATAACAGTCATTCCAAGAGAGGCAAAAAGCTCTTCATCAAATGGAATAATATCATTCTTATCCATTGTTCCAAATTTATCTAACATTGGTTTAATCAAATGTTGTTGTTTAGCAACAGATTCAACCTTGACATCTGCCGCATTACTCCCACTAAGGTAATCTTGAATAAGAAGCTCAGTCCTAGGAGCATACACCATATGTAAGTTATAAAAAGGTTTACCAGAAGCACTAAAGAATGGCTCAAGCGCAGCATATTCAATAGTAGCTCTGGCAACCTTATTAAAATCAAGTATATAGGAAACTACCCTATCTTTCATCATTGTTCAGTTCCAATAAAAGAATATTTAGGATTTCCATATTTGAAAAATATAAAATCCTCACATTCTAATGGTTGTGTGATAAGTGCTGGAGTTTTAATTTTTACTACTGAAGAACAAAAATCAAAATTATTGTGTATTGATCCCCTTTTGGCCTTCAATCCTTCTAGCATAGAAACCACAAATTTCACATCCGCTAGAGTAGAGAAGAAGGCAAACCGCATAACAGGATCTACAGATCTACCGTCAAATGAACACATACCAGCAAGTCTATCTTCATCAAGAATGATATTAACTTGAGTATTATTCGCTGTGGTAATACTGTCTGCACCGGGCGTTTTTGATCTTTTTACAACGGGCCGGAAAACCCACGGATATCGTTCTATTGAAGATTTAAGACATAGCAATGACAAAGGATCGAATGGAGATAAAAATGAATTCTGATTATAATTTACAATAGTACAAGCTGGATTAATTAGCTTAAAGCTACTACCAATAAATAGTTTTGAATCTTGGCTGGCTAAAATACTGTTATTACTGTCCGTAACAGCCCATTCTATAATTGGAATATATTCTATTTTTTGATTAATTAGTTGTTCAAGAATCAAAGACATACCAGAATTAGGTTCTAGTAGTTCAGTCACAAAAGCTAGAGCAACTAAATATTCAGGCTTATACAGTAAATAGTTAGTTTTAGCAGAAAACATCAAATCAAAACTATTCAGAACGAAGTCTAAAGCATCATAGTCTGTTAAACTATATACAATTTCCTCTCCAGTAGCCTTTGCTTTATACTTTGACTTTACACAAAATTCAAGTTCTGGAGAAAGTCTGATAGTTACTTTATAAGATTTGATTATTTCTGAATACTTCTTAATTGTTTCTTCTTTATCCTTAGGAGTAATCAGATTCAACATCGTTTTCTCTTCCTAAGACATAGTTAAACTTTTTGAGTTGCTCATCGCTTTTAATTCTAAATCCATACTCTGTAATATACTTATAGAATCTATCTGCTCGCATACGTTTGAGTAGTTCAGAACCAAAGGTATTTACCATTAACTCTTTAGTTGCTATGGTCTTAAAGAGAAGTGGATGAGTAACAACATGATTTACTTCATATTCTTTAGATTGCCCTGAAAACCTACTTTGTTCAGTTATAGATAAATCAATACCGTAACATGAAGATACAAGATCAAAGGTCTCCAATACATCTTCAGCACTTTGAAATGGAACTTCTTTGCCATTAGGCAATTGAAACCACTGTCCTAAAAACTGAACATCATAAGCTCGTCCGGTAGAACACGTAATGATTCGAATGTGTTTAACCATATCGTTACTATATTTTGTTCTAACTTTTACGATAGAAGTGCCAGTAACATTACTAATAGTTTCTATGTTCTTTTCAATTTCAGTTCTAGTTCCAAGAAGAAAAATATCGATATCTTTTGGAAGCTCATTATAAAAAACAGATCTAAAAACGCCACCAGCAATACAATACCTACCTATTGGCATGGCATCTATAACATTAGATAGAGTTAGCTCAATAATTTTTCCGGTAAATTCTTTATAAGAATCTCCAGCTTCTCGCGCTGTGCCGAAACACCCGCCACGAGTGGTGCGTAAAAAAGATAACTCCTCATCAAGAGGAGTTAACTGAATCTTAGCCATGTTACATTCCTATTTAAGTAACGCTCCAAGAGAATGTGGGTAACAGTCTGAAACTATCTGTTTAATTGCCTGAGCATATTGCTGAATTTCCCACTGAGCGTGTGAATCTGTTCGCAAATTTATGAAATGTGCTACAGCTTGTAATGATACAGTCCAATAAACTTCGGAATACATTGCTTGTGGTAATACGCAACGTGCCTGTTCTTTACAAACTCCAAATTTCAATAATTCCGAATACTGATTTATAGCGTTTTTACAACTCTCAGTATAGATTGCCAAAGCTTTTTCGTTTTCGGCAATTTGACCTTCAGATCCCTGTTTATTATCCTTGTGCTGAACTCGAAAAATCTCAGGCACATAGAAATCAGCTTCTTCAAGATTTACGTAACGTCCAGAAATCTCGTTAAAATCCGAAGCAATGCGATGTTTCATCCACTGTCTAAATACAAACAGCGGAGCCTTTACATGAAAAGTCATATACGCATGACGAAAAGGAGCCGTATGCTCATGTTCAGCTAAATACTGAACAAGTTCTGCGTCCTTTTCATCAAATACAGATTTCTCACGTCCAAAAGAAATACGGGCTGCATTTACAGTTGTTAGATCGTCACCCATGCAATCCTTTAGGATAACAAAACCATGATCTAAAACATCAACTTTCTTCTGCAGCCATAATACCCTTGAGGTAGTCATAAAATATATTCTCCAGCTTGTAAAAACCAAATATTAATAAGGCCATCAAGGCATAATGCTCACCAGTATAAACATGAATATCTCTATAATGGTCAGCAATCATTATGATTAATACAATAGCTGAAAGATACTTACATCCAGCAAACCCAAACATAAAAAATAAGGAAGATATTTTATTCATTAGTGTGACATAGGGATCTTATACGAAATGCCGGAAATTTCCTGAGCATACGCTAAGTCTTCCTCAAGCCTTTCTTGAACAGCGAGAGCCGAGAAGTAGGCGTCTTTAAATTTCTTGACGTCATTTCTGGCCATCCAGGCTTCGATTTCTTTGCGATCAGCCTCGGTAAAAACATTTGGACTCTTATCGTCGTTATAAAGACCAACAACATGAAGCATGTCATCAATCTCAGAAAACGTTAAAGATTCCGACCAATCAGATAAGGTCACTTTAAGATGGACGCTTATTTCTCTCGAATTCGTTAAGGATTTCTTCCCATTCTTCTTCTGCGGTTGGGTCTTCCCTTTCGACTTGATCATAAATTTTTCCCTTTCCTTTGCAGGTGGAACACGTTTTCATTCTGCCTTTGTTATCTTCTGTCTCACCCAAACCATCACAGTCTGGACAATCTACTTCTTCAACTTCTTTATACATTATACCCTTCATACTTAATTAAAAGAACGCTGGGACATATGGATTAACGACAATAGTTTGTGCTTGAGATAAATTTAAAACTTCATTCTGAGTTAAACTCACAATTTCAAGTTCTGCTTCTGGCCTTGATATTCTACTATTTGCAATGGCGTCAAATTCTAAATACTCATCTGACATATGTAAAATTCGAATAACATCAACAAGAAATTCTTGAGCTTTATCTGGAGAAGTAAACACAGGGACTTCTATGGTGCTAGCCCAAGATAAAAATTCTGAAGTAAACATTGAATAACTACAGCCATTTTTAAATATAGACATATTAAAAGTAAAATATTGTCTTGCCATATTAGATACTGGCAAAGTGGCTGCAGAAAGGTAGCCAGCAAGATTGTGAATATCCGCTACTATAGACTCAAAAATCTTAAGACCATGATCTGAGCTACTGATTCGTTGAGTAGTTGGCGTCACATAAAAACTATTAATTGACTCACCTTTATATGCTTTTTTAAAGGTGTATAATCTGCCTTCTGGTATTACATGAATACCATAGTAAGTAATAGGTTGAACGTCACATACTTTTTTCACAATGTCAACTCTTCTGGTTGGCCGTTTTTATTTATAAACCTAACTTTCTTGATTCCATGTTCCTTCATGTATTCAATACACATGTCGCATGGAGACGAACATGTAAAATCTCCATTTCCATCTAACCGCACTACATACAACACAAGTTTAGCGTCATATTCATAGTGTTTTATTCTATCTACGGCCATTTGTTCTGCATGCACAGATTTATTATACACTTTTAAATCATCGGCAAAAGTGTTTCCAGGCTTGCTTTTTCCATACACGTTATGTCCAGTAGAAAGAAGCTTACCGCTTTGAAAAATAGCAGAGCCCATTCTATGGCTTTGTGTTTCGGAATCATCATATTGCGATGCCTTCTTAGCTGCATCAAAACCTTTAATCCATCGTTTTGTAAGCGGCTTAGATTCAATAAATCTGTCTTCGTTGTTAATTGAATAGTGAACTTTAGTTCTACGAGGAATAAATATTGGCATAGAAGCCTCCAATCTGGAGATAAAAGTATGGCCGACATTTTTATTATCGGCCATACTATAGTTTCATTTACCTCTTTTTTCGCTTTGCTGTAGCTCCACTTGGAAGCTCTTCATCTACTGAGGCAAAGCCTATCGGGGTTTTTCTTGGCGGTGGTTGGCGCTTTCTGAATAACTGAACTGAGCAAATGATTGGTAACTTAAGAGCCCAATCGATATATGCAATGTATAGAATACCAACCTTAACAACTATTGGTAATAGCAAAAGTCCTGCTATAATATATAAAGCTACCACATGGTATCCTATTTAGCTGCAACATCCAACGTATGGAGTTCTTTAAGAGAAGTTTCAAATCTATTCTTATATTTATCAGCGGCGCGGAACACTTTGCTAGCGTATCCATTGTTAATAATAACATTGCCACAGTTATAATGACCAAGACCTAATTCCATAGCTTTCTGCGGATCAAAACCAAGATCTAAACTTTCATCCCTAAAGTCAGCTAAAATATTTAAACCGCAAATACTGTTAGTGACTGGATCCTTGAGCTTATCTTTAGCATACCCACCAAGCATTAGATTCATATATGGTCTTGCATAGCGAGGCATTACCTGGAACCAACCAACGGCTCCTGCGCTGCTTTCTCCAATATCCGCCTTAAAACCACTCTCTACTTCAGCAACTCCACAAGCTATCCAAAGAGGAATGTTTCTACTTGAGCAGATTCTGAACCAGGTGTCAGCTATCCGACACTGTGTTTCTGCTGGAAGATTTGGAGCCTTTTCCTGAATGATTTTTAAAAGAACAGCAGGCTCGTTCATTACTTGAACATTCTTCATTAGAAGTTCTAAGTTATTAGCTTGCTGATTCAATGTCACTCCTTGCTTTGTGATTATTTTAAATAACCAAAAAGAACCAAGAAATAACAATAAAATTAGTAAGGTATGGAATACTGATAGCTGTTTGAAGAATCTGCCAGACCGACGTATATCTTCTTGAATATCTTGTTTAAATGCTTCAGCAAGTTCTTTTAGTTTAGACATAAGCTCCCGTGTATAAAAAACTTAATTAAGTTTGTATGAGCAAAAAGTTAAAAAACGAACTTGTAGTAGGCAATAGAAGCCAGGCTGAACAAATTACTATAGATTTGATTCGATTATATTGCGGTAAAATACACATTTTACCAAGTGATAAAACGGCTATAGGGAAAGAGTTAGATTTATATCTTCCAGACCAACGCATTGGTATAGAAATCGACGGTCCAACACATGTCAAACCTATCTTTGGAGAAGAAACTTTAGCAAGAACTTTGGAAAACGACGCTAAAAAATCAAAACTCTGCGAAGAAAATAATATATACCTTATAAGAATTACTTTACCAGAGCTCAGCAAAGACTATTTTATGTTTTTAAAGGAAGAGGTTAAAAATAAAATAGCGCCAAAGATTAAATCTATTCTTTCCAAGAAAGATTAAATACTATTTTATAAATAGTTCCAACAGAAACATTGTATTCTTTTGCTAATTGGCGCTGTGATATTTTATTGATTTGATATTGCTTTCTTATCTCTCTAACTTCTTCCCAAGTTAGTTTTGCCTGCCAAGCCTTATCTCCAGATTTACCTGCGGATATAGCTTTTTTATGCTGCTCTGATTTACATTTTCCTGTATGCGAAAATGATTGTTTTTGTTTAGTTTCGGGAGAATGTTTTTTGCCTAACCATGGAGTTTTTCCAAAACTGGGGCTGTTTTGTCCAGAAACTTTAAGTTTTTGTTCTTTGGTCCAAGTATGATTATATGATGAGCCTGCTATTTTTAGTATATTATAACAATTATAGCCATTATCCCAATAATAATCTAAGTAATGTTGCTCAAAAAATAACAGTATATCAGTATTTGGCGGACAAAGTTTTATTATTGAAAATTCAAATGTTTCTTTTCCATATTTATTCCAAGCCCGTTGAAGTAATTGATTGGAATGTTTATTTTTACTTAAATCATATTTATGTTTTTTCCAACGCATACTAAAATTAGTGGAACTACCGATATATATTTTATTATTTTGTGTATTTTTTATTTGATATATTCCACTAATTTTAGATTTAGTCATATCTATTACTATTGTTATAACTTAATTCAGTTAAAATAAAATCTGGGGATTACTATACCTTTCTTAAGAGCGAAGTTCCTGACAAGCTTGTTGTCGAAATTAAGAAGTGGATAAGTTGATCCAATACTGTCTTTCATCATAAAGCTATTTGAGCAGTTAAATTCCGCCTTCACTATAAAGTTATACATTTATTCGTCCTCTTTATCTGGGCTTAGTGCTTGTAGTGCAGCCATTAGATTCATAGCCGTTTGAGCTACCGCATTTGACCATGCAGTGTTACTAATAGCATTCTGTATTTGTGACAAGTTTGGAACACTTGCAGGAGGAACTACTAAAATAGGATTCTTCAATGCTGCTGAAGCCTTCCGTTTTTCCTCATTTACATGCTCAAACTTTGTAACAATATCCTTTCTCTGCCGCTTAACTACTTCAATTTCAGACGTAGAAAAGAAGGTCCTCTTTTGTGCGTCACTTCCATAATGCGACTTGATAAATGAAAGAATATTAAATTCTTCAAGGAAGAAAAGAAAATCTTTTCCTAACTTTTCAGCCTTTAAAATTCTATCTGCGGCCATGACCGTTGATGTGAAATCTAGAGACATGAATAAGTCAGGATCCTTGTGAAAAAGGAAAGCCCCGAATAAAGCGGATTGTTTTTTCCAAGAAGGGCAGAAATTATTTAGACATGTCGCTGCTAATACAGTGTATAGCTCATCCACATCTTCAGGTTTAACCCAAATCTCATGCACTCCCATCGACCAACGAGACTCAATAGATTCACTGTTTACAAAATAGTTCAAAATATCTGGACCAGTTTGAAACTGTGAAATTTTAAAATTTCGTGGACGGACATGAACTTCTTTTCTACTTGCTCCCCAAGGAATTGGGTTTAATCTTGCACTAAGAATGTTTCCATTTGTTACATTCATTAATGAGCAATACTCTTGTTCGTCTCTTTTGCCCATTACATTTCCGAAGACTGCGTTTCATGTTTTTGCTTCTTTTCCAACCAATAGAAGTCAATAAACTGTGTAGTTGCATGAATTCGTTCTGGTGGATTACTTCGCGTTATGTTAAAAATACTTTCCCATGTTTGAATAACCGCTAAGTCATTCTTTTTATAAGCATCCCAAACAGCACCAAAAAGTTTCTGGAACTTAGTTCCTTCCCAATTATCAGTGAGTTCCATTGGATGGCCTAACCATCCTAAGTTAAGTTGTACAAAAGGTCCACGCTCCCAAAGATCGGCATCGTGAAGTAGTACAAGTTTGTCTGGAACATCAGCACGTATTAGGACTTCGTTTGTATTAGTTGCTGTTTTAAGGTGCTTTACTGCTTCATTATAATTAGTATACCACCAAACCGGCGAGGACGAAAAGTCCTGATTTTTTCGTTTATTATATTGCTCAGTCATCCATGAATACGGAAATTCAAAAGCTTCCTTTAAATCGCCATCTTGGAGCCAATCAGCTTTTTCAAAGGAAGGAAAATAAATCTTATACTGATACAATAAATAAACGACTTCTAAGGATTGAATAGTATACAATCGCATAACTTCTCCCAAAGTAAACTGTCGAGAGTTTCAAGGTGTTTCTAAATTATATTACTACATATCTAATATATATATTTGAAACACTCGTAAATGAGCGGCCTATCACTCATACTTTAAAATAATAAAAAATACTCTATTAACAATTGCAATAGGCATTAACCAGTTTACTTTAGGATTTGTAAGTTTCCTTAATTGCTTTGACGATTTCCATTATTCTTCGACGCTTTTCATTCTTCCGTCGATCGTAAGAAGACATCAAACCAATACCAGAAACTACACCAGCTATATAGAAGAAGAAACTAAATATTGAAGACGATACATGTTGGCCATACACAATATCAATAATCAGTTTTAGAACTAGCCACAATAAAACTAGTCTTATTATCCCTGACCATGATATTTTATTATCCAACATAGCATGCCTTTTTACTTAATTATCCTCTTCCATTTCCTGGAATACCGGCTAAACTTCCACCACCAGCTCGATATCCATGCTCATCAATAGCATCCCATTTAGCAGTTCCTGGAAACTTGGTTTTTCCAAGATTTCCATAACCAAGCTGAAACGCCATTTTAGCAGCGAGATCATGAGCTTGCTGAATACTTGTTGCTGATCCTACTGACTGACCTTCGACAAAAACTTGATAAACCATCACGCCTCCTACTCTTCTTTAGGCTTAGTTGCCTTTCGTTTTCGTGTCTTTTTTAATGATTCAACGGAATGCTTTTCAGCATCGACGATAAATAGATTTCGCATAAACGCTAGTTCGCGTTTTTCAAGCTCTACTCTAGTCTTAGATATTCTATCGTATACATCTTTAGGATGTTCGGAGATAGTTTCAAATACAAGCTCTCCAAACTTGGATGAGTATTCTACAGTAAATGTAGCTTGTTCTGTATCTAAGACTATAGCCTTCTTAATTAATTTCTTATCATCATCAGAACCACCTTCCTCTGATATATCTAATTTTAATATATGACCTAAGTCAGTTAATCCATAGCAAATCATGTTACTCACTTAACAATCCAGACCTCTTCGCGTGTTTCAGAATTGAATTGAAGATATCCTTCATCAGTATTAACAGATAGAATCTTGACATATTCATTAAGAATATTATCGTTCAATTTGTTATACTCTAAAATAAAATTCACAACGGAAGTGTCCATCCTTAGACTTAATTCCCATCTATTAAAATCTAAGGTCTCATTGTCTACTAAGAGAGTTGTAGCATTTGGATATTTGTGATTAAGTGCAATAATAAAATCTTTTGGAAGAGGCCGATCAAAATTTTTAAAGGTAATAATTTGTGTTTTCATTACTTTCTCCTTCCTATCCCAAAAATAATTTCGAGTAAAAATAGTGGGAATGCGAAAATTAACATTCCCACTAACCCAATTATTATTTCTTTTGATTTCTGAAAACGGATAGTATCATATACACTAACTAACGTAGCTAGTGTTAAAAGTAGGTTAGCTCCAAAATAAAGAGCCGCCCAAAACACGTATCACCCTCTGTTTTCATACATTTAATTAGGGTTTAAGTTGACTATTTCCAAAGAACCTTCCACATATGGAATACGAAAAATTCTCCAATGCCTATAAGTCATTGTAACAAGCTTATTAGCTTCTTCTTTAGAAGCTAAAGACACAGGTTCGTCATTTAGATTCCGTAAGGGCTCCGCTGTTAATACATTTATCACTGAGAACATTATTAATAGCCTCCGAAAAAATCTTATTAGATAAGTTTTCAGCTATTTGATGTATATTTCTATAACTTCCTGCTCGAATTTGATCTTTAATTTCAGATTCAACACCTTTTCTAAGGTTATTAATATATGTTTGTTTATCTTTACCGTTAAACCACTTTTCAACTTCTTCTTCTATCAAAGAAGAAACCAGATCCTTAACTCTGAAAGAAATGAGTTCAGTTAGTGCCGACATTCTACCATTGCAATGATCTACTTTCCAGTTCTTAGACCATGTATCTTTCTCTAAGCCTAAAATGGACAAGGATAATTGCTCGATTTGTGCCTGCAGTAAGGTATCAATCATGGAAGTTAAAGAAGCTTCTGTGAATCTAGCTAAGCATGTCTCAGTTGCTTTCTCTAATTTAGGAGTTAATTCCTCTATTGCTTTATTAGAAGCAAAGGATGTCAGTTCTGCACATCTGGATGCTAACGTTTTAGTAATCATGTTAGATAAAACTACAGCAGCTTCGGTGTCATACCCTGAAACAGCTGCTTTATATTTTGAAAAGCATTGTTCAAAGTCTGCTTCAAAGATAGCAACTGCTTCTTTTACTACTTCAGATTTCGATTTCCGAGGCTTCTTAGCCATAAATACTCCTATTCTGGAATATCACACCATTCTTCAATAGTAATTTCAGGACGATCATATTCACCGTCTTCAACTTCTTTATAGGTGATGAATGGTAAAGGAGTTTTAATGAAGCAATGTCCATGTTGTCCAAAATATACAACAGCTACTTGCCAGTCACCGAAAGCATCCTTATATCGACCTAAAAAAGCATCACCCTGTCTAATATGTTTAGGCAGGGTGTTTATTCCAACAGGTTTCCAATTTGTCATGGGATTTTGGAGCGGGTTACGAGAATTAAACTCGTTTCATTAGCTTGGAAGGCTAAGGCACAATCAATATACCAAACCCGCGATGGAGCTAAGGACACGATTTGAACGTGCGTTGAACTTTCGTTGACGGGTTACAAATCCGTTCCATTCGACCACTCTGGCACCTTAGCGTATATTTAATTATACTTCAATCTCAAGTTCAACACTACCTGGGACATTACTCTCATTTGCCTGTTTGCATCGTTCACAAAATTGACCAGAAACCACAGTCCATTTGCTACAGCGCACACATTTTGCAACATCGCAAGAGGAGCGAACCTCATCGAAAATCTTAATGGCCAGTTCTTTAAGCAGGCCATCTGAAACGATCATTTCCTCTACAAGCTGTCTTGGGTAATCGAAGTAATATCTTTGTTTGCGATTAGCAAAGCAAAATCTAATCACATCATCAAAGAAATACCAAGAAGCTTTTGTATCTAACATTACTTCAGGTTTCTTGGGATCTGAAATTTTCAGATCCCAATGCATAGAGAAGCTAAGACTCATTTTCTTCCTCGTCAATAGGAATTAGCTCAAATTCAGACTTGTGAAATTCTCCATGTTCTTTGATAGATTCGCGTATCATCTGAGATATGTAATAGATATCATCATACCCATAACGACTGCGATTTTGCTTGGCTTCTTTAATGTCATGTTCAAGGAATAAGCCATGGCCATTATAAGAACGCTTACTGGTGAAAGACTGCTTTCTATAATCTTCAACGCCATGTCCAGCTTTTGCCTTATTTGCAAAAACCATAAGATCAAAACGACTTGCACTTTGAGGATTATAAATCATCAAGTAAGACGAAGTTGGAATATGCAGAACCTTATACTTACGATGATCAGGCGTCTTAGCCATTGTTACCTCCTAACGAGTTAGATTGGCGGAAGCGGTAGGATTCGAACCCACGATGAGTTTCCCCATTCCGGTTTTCAAGACCGGTGCCATCAACCACTCGGCCACGCTTCCGTATATTTAGTATCGTAAATTGAGAGTAGAACTTTATAGAAGAATTAAGTATATGATAGAAAAACTACCAGAAGAATTAACGACTGGTGATGCTGAGATCGATTCACAACATCTAAAGTTTATCACTTACTTAGAAGAATTAAGACTTTGTTGTTCTCATGAAAATAAGAAACAAGCAAGACTGATTTTTGTCAAATTCTTAGAGCATATTATAAATCATTTTGCTTTTGAAGAACTTGTTATGCTTAAAATTCAGTATCCAATAGATAAATTTGAAGTTCATAGACAAGAGCATGCTGACTTACAACGCTGCTATCTCGAAAAGTTCCGTAGAATTTTATCCGGTAAATTCCAGGTCCAAGAAGTATTAGATATTTTTGAAGATAACTTTTACAACCATTTACTTACATCGGACAAAGAATTTATTGATTTTATTCAATCTCGACAACTTCGAATTCAACTTTAACTGTAACATCTGGAAGATCGTTACATTTAAATACACTTTCCATTAGGGAAAGCTTGGACCAATCTTTACGTTTAGCATTGTAAGTTAAACGTCGATTGGCAAACCATTGAGCTGCTTCTGCTGTCTTGAACTTGAGAATAGTTTTTAAGTCTCCCTTATATAGATCTGGGTAAGACACAGGCTCAATAGTAATTTCAGAAAGAACTTCTCCTGGAACCTTACCAGTATGACATGCGATCTTATGATAAGAGTCCAAATCAACTTGTATAAATTCGCCAGTAGTTAAACATCTAATTGCAAACATTTTAAATCTCCACTTCAATACTATGAAGATTTGCAAATTCAGTAACCTGTTGAATAGTGTCAAAAGGCCCATATGTAGCGATGATCTTTTGAGTTCCAATATCGCTAACTAATAGGAAGAACTTAGCAAATGCAATCCCAAGCGGACCTTTAACGATCTCTCGTCGTTCAATATATCCACAATCATGCTTCTTTGATTTTACCATTTTATTTCCTATCCAACATGAATATTAATGAACGGAAGCTCATCACGATTAATCTTGTCTACAGCTTCTTTTGCCAGAATCATTGCCTCATTAGCGGATTTTCCATGAAGCATAAACTGAGTAAAGAGCATAGCCTGATATTCTTTTTGTGAAATTACCTTATCCATTTAATCCTCTCCTATTTTTTCTATTAGATACTCTGCTTCGTTTGGATGTTCATCATACCAACAACATCCAACGCAAGATCGTAAGTTGTGAAACTCTTTTGGACAAGTTCCACGTTCACAACAATCGCTAATCAAATCCCTAAAAGCTTTGTTAATATAAGAGTCAATAAAAAATCTAAATTCGCCAGTTGGAATATGAAGTATTTTATACATTTGGCGGCACAAGTCGTTGAAATTTGGAGCGTTTATACTCACAATTACCGCAAGCTTTTCCAAGCTCAAGATCCTTACCACAGTCGGGACAGATTTTAGCGGCGAGATCTTCTGCTCTGCCGATAATATCGTCAATTACGCCCGAGGAAAAATTTACATAAATTCGAAGAGAGCCAAACTTCTCTTTAATTTGAACAATCTGTAAGTCTTGTGGCTTATCTTCAAGTTCGGCAATTTCCCTCACCGCAGCTTCAACTATAGATTTCCAAGCAATAGGAGCTCCATAGTTATACGGTTGACGGAAATCAAAAAGCTCCTCATGATCTGCGAGGAGCTTATCTATCCAGGTATTGATACTGTTTTTCTCATAGGCCATAAAAGCCTCCAATCAATCGTAACGAGCTGATACAACCTTACCATAAATCGTATGAGTCCAACCATTCTGATGGCCATGATTATTAGCAATCAACCAACCTTTTTTAGGATCTTTCGCTATAATTTTATGAGCATCAATATAACGTCCTTTAACTCTACAAAAAACAATGTCCCCAATCTCGTAGTCATCAGTCTGCTCAAAAGACAGAATAGCACCAGATTTTAAAATAGGTAACATTGAATTACCAAAAGCCTTAAACTCAGCTTTTTTAGTAGCTTGTAATGTTTGTTTTGCATATTCGTATTTATTCATAATAATCCAAATAAAAATAACGGGATGAGTGAGAGGTCAGAAAGAGCAATAACCCTCCATGAATATAGAGAAGACTATGTTAGCTACTCATCACATGGAGTGAGTAAACACAAAGGTTTACGTATTTATAGGAATTACAAGCTCAGCAGATTAAGTGATTTAATATCCGTCCAACATTACTCTGCTCGTTTTAAGCGCACCCTTTGATTGAGAAATCACACTCGTAGGGGTTGTTGCTCTAATCACGAATGGTTATCCCGTTGTAACCAATTGGAGTTGTCTTCCCAACGAAGAGACATAATCCCAGCTTATGTCCGCTGTCTTCAGAAAGGAGTCTACAGAGGCCCATACAAGAATTCAATCCAGAAAATCGTGTATGTATCAAAGGATTTACAAGCCCTTCGGCATATAGACAAATCGTTTTGAGTGGTCATTGGATTTGCACCAATATTTCCAGTGTCTTACAGAGGCGTCCTACTAATTAGACGACACATCAAACGATATTAAATACCTAAAAATCAGTGCATTAGAGGATAGAAAGGAGTTGAACCTTACATCTTAAGCCCCACATGGCTTATGCCCTACCATTAGACGATACCATAATTAGATTATTTTTAGGTATTATTTAAATTATTGCCAGAAGTGGTTTCTGGAGCCTTTGTAGTATCAAAGTTCTTCAGACGAGCCCTAGTGTCATCCCAAATTTTGACTTGGGCTTCAGCTAAATTGTGCTGATCTATAAGCTTTTTACCAACTTCTCGAAATTCATTCTCGTTTTCAACGGTCCAGAACTGAGCGTTGTTCTTAATAGCCATTAGCTTTCCAGCCCGTTCTTTAACATCGGCAAGTTGGTTTCCCCAATAGACCACTCGACTATCCACAATGTTTGTTACCGCCCTATAAGCGGCATCAACATCATCACCACACTTATCAATAGAAGCCTGCTCATCAGGAGAAATGCGATTAAAGTTACAGGTATCAATCATGGCCTTAATGATTGCTTGAGCATCCTTATGAGCCTTCTGCTTTTTGAGTTCGGCCTGCTCTACTCGATAGTCCTGATACTTAGTATATCCACAAACACCAACTCCAAGAGTAAGTAGACCGGCAAAACAAATGCCTACAGTCCTGATGATAAAAGACTTGCTGTCCTTGGTAATAGTAATCTGAGTATCTTCGCTCAAGGTATCTCCTAAATTTCGTAAGAAAGATAGTTAGGTTCATCTTCATTTTGTGGAAGAAGAGTAGGCTGATTAATGTTCAAAGTACAGAGACATTCATTATCGTCTCCACAACAGACCACAGGCTGCGATAGACATAGCATTAATTTTTCTTGTAATGTAAGTTCCATCACAGCCTCCTTATAAAAGTAAAAGTTAGAAATTGACGAGCCTCACGGAATTACACCGCATCTTTCTCTGCCTAGAGAATATTCTGCCTCATCATTAAAACATGTTAGTTTTTAGAGGACTGGTTATTAAACTATCGGCCCAAGGAAAAAATGATCTGGTGGACGGGGCTGCTTTTCACAGCATCATTGTAGGTTGATATCCTACCGCTCTCAGTCATCGAACATAATGAACATTAACAACACATGATCTCCGGAATTGTTAATTCTTTATTAGAGGCCGATCTTCACGTTAAGCTACCCGCCCGTGGATTGGTTGTGTTAGAGGTTGTTGTTGCTAGTAGAACAACATTAAACATAACACCATTTGTTAGAGACTGCTGGGTCCTCCAACCCAGATTAAGTATCATGTTAGTATACCAGTATAACAAATGTGTTGGCTGAGGATATTGGAATCGAACCAATCAGGTCAAATGACGATAGCTTAACAGGCTATTGTGCCACCACTGCACTAATCCTCAAAGTATATAGCTTAAAATCTTATAATTAATTGTAAGGATTAAGCTATGAAAACATGCGCATATTGTAAAAAAGAATTTAAAGGAACTATTATTATTGATGGAAAAGTAAGAAACTTAAAAAATAGAAAACTTTGTTTAGAATGCTCTCCATTTGGATGTCATAACACAAGACCTGTGACAAGATCTATGGCCCCTTTAGTTTCAACAGAACCACATAAATGTGCTTATGAATCATGCTCCGCAATTATAACAACAAATAACAAATTCTGTTGTGAAAAATGTTCGATGAAGTATTATGTAAATGCTCATCGAAGAAGAACAAAGGAAAAAGCTATTGAATATAAAGGCGGAAAATGTAGTATATGTGGATATAATACATGTGTAGCTGCTTTACAATTTCACCATTTAGATCCAAAAGAAAAAGAATTTTCGTTGAGTCATGATGGACATGCGAGAAAATGGGAAACGGTAAAACAAGAACTTGATAAATGTATTTTAGTGTGTGCTAATTGTCATGCTGAAATACATAATGGGAATGGTGCCAGTTGAGAGAATCGAACTCCCTTGTCACTTAAGACGCCGCATTTACAGTGCGGTGCCCAATCCAGTAGAGCATAACTGGCACGAGTTATTCAGGGACTTTATGCCTCACGGCTTCGGGCACAATAAAAGAGTATCACATTATTTCTAATGCTCTCCGTCCGTTGTGGAGATCCTCTAAGTATCTTGAAAGTATGAATAAAACAGATTGTGTAGAGGACGCTGAGAACCCGAATATCCTCAGAACCATAATCGGAACCTTTGGTCATCATACACAATTGGTTTGTTCAGAGGTTATAGACTTAGCCAGCGCCCATAACTTAAACAAATTGGAATCTCAGAGGCTAATTGGGCCTTCTGAACGGCTTTCTTAGCATGAGAATTGGATTGTTCAGAGGCGTCTCCCCGCAGTCAATTGCAGGAATAGCATGAACAAATGGTCGGGATAGGAGAATTCGAATCTCCGATTTTCTGTTCCCAAAACAGACCGATTGACCACTATCGTATATCCCGATGAATTAAATATAGGTGAAACTTAATATGCCGACCACAGTTGAGGTTCAATGTAGCGTTTGTTCTAAGAAATTTTTTAAATCTTTAAAACGGTTCAATGAAGCAAATAAACAAGGCTGGCCATTTTATTGCTCAAAAGAGTGTTTTCAAACAAAGCAAAAAACAGCACTTATGTTAAGGTGTGGATTTTGTGGAACTCATGTAGTCAGACGCCTTGCTGAATTTAATAAAAGTAAATCAAAATATGCGTTTTGCTCTAAATCTTGTGCTGCTAAATATAATAACGCTCATAAGAAGCGTGGAACAAGAAGAGCAAAATTAGAAGTTTATTTGGAAGAAGAACTAAATAAACTTTATCCAAATATACAAATTGAATACAATAATAAGAAAGCTATCAATTCAGAACTTGATATCTATCTCCCAAGTTTGAAACTTGCGTTTGAATTAAATGGCATTTTCCATTATGAACCAATCTATGGCGAAGAAAAACTAAAAGCCATTCAAAATAACGATTGTAGAAAATTCCAGGCTTGTTTAGAACAAGGAATTGAGCTTTGTATTATTGATACTCACAACCAAACTCATGTATCAAAAACAACAAGTAAAAAATACTTAGATATAATTGTGAGTATCCTTAATACTAAGATTAAAAGTCTTTCATTGAGCGCCACCGTGTATAATGGTATTTGTGATGACTCCATGTCACCACCACTATAAAAGACACTCAGAGGCTTTGGTTTCTGGGATAAATCTCCAGCCCAAAGTATAAGATTCTAGAGGGTGATAAACAAAGGGTGAGCCTGTCTGTTTACCTACGGCCCTACAAGTCCGGTTATATTCTTGCAGGAAGTTGCCTCCGTTAAATCTATTCGATATCGTTTTCCAGGGGTTTCGCTCCTACCTGACTGACATAGCAAACCAATCTAACCTTGTTACCCAAGACCCGCAGATAGGCGATCAACTCTATCACCCTTGTTGGATTTTCAAGGGCTATCTATTAAATGGATCAGCATTTGTGATAGCCATTTAAGGAAGAAACGGCGGGACTATCTGTTGCAATCGTTTTTGTATTTACAGCCTTCACATTTACCACATGTTGGCTTTCTTGAGATCTTTATCAGATATATCAAGCAAATTAATACAGCTGTAAATACAATTAAACGTTGAATCATTCGTCACTATCATCAAATTGTCCCATGACATACTTGATATCATCATCGGGAAATTCGATCCTAGTAATTTTCACATGAGAGATTTGTTTATTCTTGGCTTTACGTGTGCCATACTTCTTATACACACCATCACCATTTTCCTTATTGTGCCAAGGACAATAAGAACAACGACCATCTTTATTACAAACCACACTCTTATAGAGCTTTTTGTAAGCTCCGCGATTGGTGGTCTTTTTAAGTTCGTCTGTTTCTCTCATAAAACCTTTCTTAAAAGAGGCTCGTCTGGGTGCGCTGTGTATACTATTAAGAGCTAGAACCAAGGCCCAACACAAGGCTGGGTCTCAATCTTAGATTAAGAGACTATACAAAGCGTGACAAGCACGATGTTGCCGGAAGAGATTAGCGATCCAATCTTCACATGCCCCCCTTGACTCTTACGAGGTTAGGCTTCCGGTGATTGGTAGCGAAGAGAATTAAATATATGACAAATCCACTTTGTAGTTTGCTACCAAAAATAAAAACATTAAAAATGCGCGATACTATTGAATGTGAATGTTCAATGTGTCATAAAATGTTTCATACCACAAAAAGAAACATTTTAATTAACATCAAAAGAGATCAAACAACTATGTATTGTTCTCAAAAATGTGTTAAAGCGCACATAAAAAATGAAACCAGAGTAAATAAAGAATGCGAAACTTGCGGAATACCTATATCTGTATTAAAAAGCAATTTAAAAAAAGTCAAACATTCATTTTGCTCTCAAAGCTGTTCTGCTATATACCATAATACTCACAAAACAACAGGGTTTAGACGATCTAAACTAGAAGAATGGATTGAAAATCAACTAACTAATTTATATCCACACCTACAAATATTATATAACGATAAAAACACAATCAATTCAGAACTTGATATCTATATTCCAGACTTAAAACTTGCTTTTGAGCTTAACGGTATCTTTCATTACGAACCTATTTATGGATTAAATCAACTTAAACAAATTCAAAATAACGATACTCGAAAGTTTCAAGCTTGTTTAGAACAATCTATAGAACTATGTATTATAGATTCTAGTAAACAAAATAGATTTACTACTAAATCAAGTCAATTATATTTAGATATAATTACAAATATTATAAATGTAAAGATTAGTCATCCTTAAAAGATGTCCAGCAATGCTACGTGGAAGCTCTTTACGTATTGCCTAGCGAGAGTGGGATTTGAACCCACGACTACAAGCTTATGAGACTTGTTTTCTAGACCGGGCTGAATTATCTCGCACCTGAGACTTATAACTTTATACTCCTGTCAAAGACACTACTGCTCGTATACTTACAATATCGGTAATATTTAATTATTCTTTAGCATTAATCTTCAGTTTTCATTTCAGAAACAAATTCAAGCTCTTCTTTTCTAGTGTTGATAAACTGCTTGTTACGCTCCAATTCATTAAGACCTCTAATAGCAAGCCACGCATTGCCCATAGAGATAAGCAAATTAAGCGTAGTAAAAAATCTTGGTGGTGGGGTTTGGTTAAAAAACATATGATAAATACTAAGGCCCAAACACCATACAGCCAAGAGCGCGTTTGCTGAAAATCCAACAATGATCCAAGGTCTAAACTTCTTAGCTCTGACAATCATTTCTGTAAGGATATTGATGTATTCTTCTTTCTGTTTCTTGGTCATGTATTTGCTCATTCTTCAATCTCCTGAATATAGTTAAAGATTTTTGTAATATCTTTACACTCAGCTGGAAGACAAGTGCATAGAGCTTTACGAAGTTTATCGTATACAGCTACAATCTCTTTGCCTTTGTAAGTAATTAAAGAGATTGAAATTCTATTCGATTGCTTCATTAGAAATTGAACAACACTCTTGTCATTCTTTTTTACACGAGATACAAGATAGTCATACTCACCATCATTGATAGTAATCTCGTATCGTTCAAATACTCGACGTTTAAAATGACTTCGTTGACAATCTTTCTTACTCATATAATACCTTCTTTCTATTCTACAAATTCGAAATATTCTATTGGTATAGACAAAATATCTGACATAACTTTTTTAGCATCTTTTAAAGCATCTTTATGAGAAATACCTAATTGTTTTCTATACCGCTGATAAATATAAGACTGTTCTATATCGTAAGTAACACCGGTTTCTGTGTCTGGAGAACTTGGGAATGTGCTGTCCATAAGAGAAACAAATTCACCAGTTACGACATTAAGTAATTTAGTCATAAATGATCTCAAGCTCTTCTCTTAAAATAGGAAGATGAACATCATTCGTAAAGTTCATAAGCTGCTGAAAAGATATAGTCAAATCAATAAAGTCATCTGGAGTAAGTGTTCCCATTACAGCTTCTTCAAACACCGTAGTAGTTAATGAGAGATCTGGAGTTTCACTTATAAAATTTAAAAAATCTCCAGTGGGAATATATAGTATCTTAGTCATTTATAATCTCAAATTCTTCTAGTGTTAAGTTACTAGGAAGATTATTAAACTGTTTGAAATCATGACAATCGGCATCATCATCAATTAAAGCTTTAAAAAATCTGTTATAAAAATCACGTTTTTCATTATGATACCAAACACTTTGTTCAATGTTCCTGGTTCTTTTGGCTGGATTCTCTGATGATGCCCTACCCTGAATATTAAAATGCAAATATTCCCCATTTGGAATATACAGTATCTTAGTCATCTACAATCTCAAATTCTTCTTTAGAAAGTTTCTCAGGAAGTTTATTATACTTAGTAAATCCACAAGGCGCTTGACAAATGTAAGCTATTAACTCTTCAGGAGATTGGAAAAAATTAGGACGCCAATCTACGACGCCTAATTTATTAAGTTTTAAATATCTACCTTCTGGAATATATAGTATCTTAGTCATTTAGTATAATCTCAAAGTCAGCTTTAACAGGAGGAAATTGAATCTTATGATCTTCAATCCATTCTCGATATCTTTCTGGATTATTTGTTAACTCTTGAACTAATAAGTTTAAAAAGTTTATTTCTTCTCTATTTATACTGGAAATGAATTCACCAGATGGAATGTATAACAATCTTCCTTTACTCATTTTATTTTATTATACCAAAGAAAGGTGTATAGAGTTATAGGATTTGCAGGTTTATAGTCATTATATTGAAAAGAAAGAAAATGAAGATTTGTAATAAAGAAATGCCAAGTTTTATATTTAATATTTAAATATGTTGCCATCTTCTTTCCCATCTGTTTCTCCTTTTCATTCTTCAGTCCAGCAGGCATGACTTTCTCCTGGCTATTCAATCGAAATCACCAGGAGAAGAAGACTTCATTCTTTCAGTTGCCTAAAAGCACGATCCAGTCTTAGCACTCACGTTGTCTGCGTAGATGAGTCTTGCTAAGTATCTCGCTTATTCAGCCAGACTGTATCACTTAAGTTCCACTGGATTAGAACTTAAGCACTCATAGTAAAATACATATTCACTATGTCTCACGGTGGAATAGTCAACCATACCCGTGAAATCCTTGAACTTAACCTTAATTAGCCCTAGTTGCTTTTCCTCGCGGCCTCAACCTCAAACTTGGTTCAGCTCAATAAGATTATCGACGGATTTGGAGAGATAGTAAATGTTTATTTTACTATTATTAGAATTAAGTAGTAAGTGTTGAAGATATGGCACATGTTAAACTAAAACAATGTGAGTTGTGTAAAAAGTTTTATTTTAAGACTTGGTTCAAAACTAAATCTCCTTGTTGTATTTATTGTCAACAACATTTAAGTATTACAAATACACAACATATTTTTGTGATATGCCAAAGTTCAGGTATAGTTAATGAAAAAGTATTGAATTATAAGTTAAGAATGAGAGCAATTCAAATTAATAGGGCGAAGCAAAATCCAGCCTATTTACGCCCAGTTTTAAAAAATAATACGCGTAATTACATACGAATAAGAGATAAGAACAAGTGCGTTTTATGTGGATCTACCCACCACCTAAATTATCATCATATTATTCCAATGAGGCTGTATCCGAAATTAGTGGACCTATCGGAAAATGTGGTTATGCTTTGCTGGTATTGCCATTACTTTAAGGCTCATTTGAATGGCAATACCAGAGATATAAATCCGAGAGTAGCTAAGGTTTTAATACAATATACTGGATTATACAAAGCATTACAAAATTAAACCTCAATCACAACACAGAACTCTTTGGGAAAGAACCTTGGAGGATACTCTTCTAAGAAAGCAAGAGCTGCCTCTTCTGATTCAAACTGTTTAGGTTTTATGTTTAACCTGTTACTAAGTTCTGCGTCTGATTTACAAAGAAGCGCAGTATAATCTTGTTTTCCTTCGTTGGTTCTCATTTCGAGATGTCGCCTAAACCTTTTAACATCTGTTCCAAATTTTGTGGTATATCCTGTTTCGTGAAAACTTGAATGCTCTTTTTGATGGAATCCACGATACGATCTACCCACTAAATATGTATTGTTGAGAACGCACATAACAACAAACATAAAAAGCCTTAAAGATTTTTGTTGGGATATCTGTCGTGAGCTTCAATCTGAGCCATTAGTGTTTCAAACGACACAGGTTTATAACCCCAAGCATCTACCCCAACACTAATCATCCTTGATCGCACCATAGGCACTTGCTGATGAGTATGTCCATGAAAAAGAATGGATTTACCATCATCAATAGGACAACAAGCTTCATACTTATTGTCAAATTCTTCTGAATGTGATCCAAGAAAAGGAAAATGGGAAACAATGACAGTGTCATTTAGGTAATCACTATGGAGTAGATCGGAAAGAGACAGATTATCATTGATAACCTTTCCAATTCCAAACTCTTCATAGATCACAAGATCCTTATCCTCAAATCCACGATCATGATTACCTAGAACCCAAATCTTAAACCCATTCATTTTATTAATATAGGTTTTGAAAGCCTCGTGCTTTTTTCCACCCATAAGAACATCGCCAAGCCAGATAACAGTGTCATCGGGCTTGACAACGGAATTATGGTTATCTACAAGGCCCTGATTCATTTCTTCAATGGTTTTCCAGGGTCTAAACGGCATGATTTCCAAGGCTCTTTTATGATTGATGTGATGGTCTGAACTAAACCAGAGAGTCATTTTATTACTATCTCCACTTCTTTTATTACTGCCGTTTTATATAGTTGCGGATCATACAGAAAAGCTTTAGCCAACTTTCCTTTGAACTTAATCCACATATTAAAATTAGTATTTGTAATGCTATTAACAGATTTGATTACATCTTTTGCATAAGATGCAGTCATTGGTTTGGCATCTTGTAGGTCTTCTACAAAAGTATACCGGTCACTTGTGCTTCTAACATAGAAACATCTTTCGTCTCGCGTCGTTACTGCAATGACTACTTTCTTCATACCGCCCTTCCGAATACCCCGTATTGCGGCTCTTCAATATATGAAGGAGCTTGCTTTCCAGAATAAAATCCGTTAGCCCAAGTTTCTACTGGTCTATGATACTGTGGATATAGAGTATGTTCAAACCTATACACAACAACACTTTTACTTTTCCACAGTTCCCATATCACACAAACAGGATCGCCATATTTAACCACTCGCTCTAATTTAACAAGTGAATCAAATGAATTGAACCCAAGTTGTGCCGGAATATCTACCCTAAGTGATTTCTTATTTACTTTCAGAACTTTACAATTGTAAAGTAGGTGATACCCATAAAGAACTACAACAGTATCACCTACTTGGATTTGAGATTTCATACCTCTTCCTCAGCAGCAAGAGTTTCCGCACTCTCCATATCAAGATTGCCCTTGTCAAGTTCTTCAGTTTCCTTTGCTAAGAACCTAAAGTTTTTCAATTTATACGAGTTTCTTTCCTCAAGAGTTTCAACACTTAGGACTAATCCTTCTTCTGGAACCTTGTTATTACAAAGAGGACAATCTTGTTCCTTGATGAAAGTTTTCTCAAGCTTCTCAAGGAAGTTCTCATGCCAGTGATTGGTGGGATCAAGCTCAGGGAACATCATCTTAGCCTGTCCGTAATAGAAGGTCTTTGGCATTTCAAGACCATACTTATCACAGAAGTCAGCAATCTGTTGCCAAGAATATTCCATCACCTTACCATCTGGATTGGTATGAGTAATGCGATAGATGAGAAGTCGATGCTTGCCAACTTCACATCCATAGTCAAATACCTTACCGCCAGCACTTTGAATACCAGCACCGCTCGCAAGGTATCCAACACATTCACCGTAAAGAGTAATCCCTTTAGGAATAAACTCCTTAACCTCGTCAGCAATTCCGCCCCAAACATCAACACCATAGAAGTGTTGAGGAGTAGGATTTACAAAGCCATTCTTTACAACTTTACGGCTACTATAAACAATACCGTATTCAGTCTCTTCGACCTTAGCACCAAAGAACTTAGCAAGACGCTCAAGGAAAGACAAAGAACGCTTTACAAGAACATTACCAACAGCCCAGGAAGTTCCATGATACTTGTTAGATACTGAGATCATATCGTCAGGCTGAATCTTCCCAACCTCTTTACGAAGATTGCCAGTATCATTCATGAGACGATACTGATTTTCAACAAGGCGACTAATCTTCTTGACAACCTTCTTGTCTTTCTTCTTGGGAGTTCCTTCAAGTTTCTCACGAACAACATACTTCTCACAGATTAAATGTCCATCAACAAGATTGAACTCCTGGCCCTGTGAGAAATACAACTCTCCGAGATACTTGAGAGAAGTAAGAGGAATGAAGAATCCCTCAGACTTAAAACCTCGCATCTTACAACAACGGACGCGGCCATTAAGTTCAAAGAATCCCTTCTTAGCGGTATCCGCATTAAGTGTGTTATCTCGATACAGATTATTATTTTTAATAAACTCAGCAGAAAGTTTGGTTTCAACGGGGAAGAAAAAACCCATATCGCCTTCTTTCACATCCTTGCTAACAATAACGGAGTTAGCAAAGATTACAGCATGTTGAATATTATCACAGCCAGCAAGAGGCACCAGCTTATTGATACACACAACCGTAGCGCAGTAGTTCTTGTCCCTAATCTCAAGTTTCATTTGAGTCTCCTATTTGTTATCAAGCTTATGTTTACGAAATGACCACTCGTTGAACCCATGCTGTTCAATTTTATATTTATCTGGAATATCTTGAACTTCTTTAGATTGTGGAAGAATACCTCCAACCCACATAGAAATCTCTTGATAAGCCATGTATGGATCAAGAACGCGTTGAAACTTAACATCTTTCAACGCTGGGTTGACTTGTATAATATCATTTTTTAAATCTCTAAAAGTCGCTTTTGCAACAACCAGTTTATTATCAAGCATCCATGATTGAATGTCTTGATGGGAAAACTTAAAGTAATTTTCCATATCTTTGACTTGGTCATTTAGCCTATAAGAACCTTCAAAAGGTTTAAATCCAAATGAAGTCAAATACTCTATATATTCATCAAAAGATATTACAATTTTTTCGTATTTATGCAAATCTTTATATACAATTACACGAAGTAGCGGATAAAGTTTGCCTGCCACAAAAACAAAAATAGTTCCGGCGTCATAGCCATCTTGATTTTTAGGACGCCAAGAAGACTCTTCATTATAAATCCTAACTTCTCCTTTCTCTCCCCAATAGGAAAAAGAAAGATTAAAAGGAAGTTTTAAATTACGCTCTTCGCGCTGTCTATTATAAACAACAGAAGTATCCATTCCCATACCCTGGACACCATCATAGTAATCTTGAAAATTAGAATATATTTTCATTTTTCCTCGCAATCAACTGAAGTATACCCGCGATGTTGTTTTATCCCGCGTTTATGCCGTAATACTTCACATAATGTGGAATAATGTAATCCATGGTCAATGCAAAACTGTTTCAATTTGTTAGTTATTACAACAGTTCCATCTGGACATTTGATTGTCCAAGTCATAGAGAGAGCTTCTAAATGTCGCTTTTTACGCAATTCCTTTGTTTTTTCTAACTGCTCTCTACACTGTTTAGTTCTTTCTGGAGAACGTTTTTTACCTTTATTTGCTTTTGCTATTTTTTGTTTTGTTTCTTCTGAATGAGGTTTTAATTTTTTTCCGCTTCGTTGCTTTGACATAGCTTGACATACTTCAGAAGATCTTACTTTTCCTTTATTTGCTTTTGATATTTTATCTTTTGTTTCTTGTGATCTTTTAATGCCTAAATGTGTTCGTTTTGCTGGCAAAGTATTATACAACTCCGCGCCGAAAGCTTTAAAACTATCCATCCAAAATTGCTCTGCTGGAGTTAGCTGCTCATAATTTTCTATGATTTCTAAAGTATAAAAAACAAATGATGCTTTACCATATTTATTCCAAGCTCTTTGTAAATGCGAGCAATGATGATAATTATGTTCTAAATGTTGAAAATGCCGTTGTATTCGTTTATTTATATTATAAGCTTGGCCTATATAACATTTATTAGTTATTTGATTTATGATAATATAAATACCAGAACTCATGTAATCTCCAGAAGATACACTTAATTCTGGAACTTACTAATTATTCTCACATAAAAATTAATAATTAAGTTTATGGAAGACATTAGTCTGGATAGAATAAGCTTAATACATAACTTTAAGCGGCGGCTCATCTGTGGCTTATGCTTAGAAATGAACCACATTAAAGTTATGTCTTAAACTTATTTCTTACTGAGTGTTGCTGAGGACATTATCAAAGTCCTCAATCTTCTGAATAACCTCAGTAAAGCTCTTAAGAGTCGGAGTTGTTCCAGTCCGCACACACAGAGCATTCACGATACGGACACAGTTTTTGATCTGTCTACCATTGAGATTGTAAGTAGCCAGAGTATCCATATTCTTTGGAGAAAGCTTAATGGAATAGAGTTCCATTTGGCCCTTCCAAATACTGGATCGAGCTTCATTGGAAAGCTCAGGATACGAAATAGCAAGACTGATTCGAGAATAGAACGCAGGATCAATCTGTTCAACGCGATTGGTAGTCATGAACAGAATACCATTGTAATACTCCAGAAGTCGAAGGAATACACCGACAAGAGCATTACGATGAACGTCGAGATCCCGCTTCTCAAGGAAAATATCAACTTCGTCAATGAGAAGCACAGCATTCCAAGAAGCCGAGATATGGAGAATGTTGCGGAGATTCTTTTCAAGAGAGGCAACATCAGTTCCAAGCTCACCAACAGAAACCATATACAGAGGACGTTTAAGCGACTCTGCGATAGTTTCAGCAGTAAGCGTTTTACCAAGGCCAGGATGCCCGTGGAGAAGGAAGATACAACCGCCGCCCTTACCCTCGATCAGATCCTTTCCGGCGATTGGAGCGTCAACCAGAGAGAATAGAATGTCCTTAGTTTTATCATTCAGAACCAGCTTATCATAAGCTGTGTGATTGAAGGTGATTTCAGAGATATTGTCGACGCGCATTTCACCCCACTGTTTGGCTACGAAAGAGAAACCATAACAATAAGGAGACATACACATGTAGCTTTCATCCGTGAAATCTGCAGGCTTCACAGAAGTTTCGTTGTCATTGTCATTGTAGCGATTGGTCCCAAAATAGTCTTCGTAGTTGGGATCAATTCCCCGCATTCCAAGACGATCAACCATTACACGACCATTAGCCGCATACTCATGATCTCGCCAATAAGACTTGCGAACCAACGTGCCGGTGTGAACCATGTATTTAGGATTACCGTCATGAAGGCTGACATACTTCTTACCACGCTCAATAAGCATGGTAGAAAGAGTCTGATCGAGCTTGGGAATCTTGATTCCAAGATCAATAAAAGCCTTACTACCTTCGTATTCATAAATACTGTGGTTAATTATAGAATTCTGATATTCCTTCCCATCATAGGAAATGATAGAGCCCTGAACTTGGAAAAATAGACCGAAGAAGGAGCTTCGAATCCTTGCTTCAGTTACCTTCATACAAACCCAGTCTGAATTGTTTTTGTAGACGGCAAGAGGCTCACCAATCTTAACGAACATTGGGAGAAGGTGGAAGGAAATGGCATCGGTAACTGTTACAGCATCGAAGACTTTTTCAAACTTCTTCTTGTAATCAGTCAGAAGCTTAATAAAAGCTACCCATCGCTTATCGTCGATATCGGCTTTTAGCCAGTTACCTTCCGCATCATTAAGAAGGGCAAGAACTGGGAATCGAGAAAATGCAAGAGTTCGTTCTCGGTCCTGGCCAGTAGTTCTACCAACCAGATGCCGGTGATTGACGATTCCGCCATCATTACACATAATGTAATGTTTGATCTGATCCAGATTAATCTGAATTCGATCCTTGAAGATATCCCCGTCTTTATCTGGAATGACAGTGAAGTCTTCATTCTTCTTTTTAACTTCCGGCTTAGCCTTCTTAAAGACTTTAAGCGCCGGGATCAAAGTGTCATCGACAGCAATCGGAGCAGGAGTGGGCAGAGCAAGACTAGCCTTCTTCGTAGGCATGCAGTATCCTCCAAAGGATTACTTTATATTATTGATAAGGATAACTCTACCATTGTTGCCAAAAAAGCCTTTTTTAGTAGTGTCTTTATTTTTTAAAGGATTGTCATAAAGATTATTGTTGTGTAGAAAATCAGAAGATAACTGAGTTTCAACAGGAAAGAAAAGACCAATGTCCCCTTCTTTAGCATCTTTGCCGACAATAATTGAATTGTTGAAGATGATGGCACTCTTAATATTTAGAGCGCCAGGAATTTCCACAAACTTTTCAAGAGCAACTACTGTCGCGTTATAATTTATTTCAGTCAGAATGAATTGCATTTGTAATCTCCACTATATCAAATAAAGGTGTATAGTCTAATTTATTGTGTTTGGCTAGATCTTGAGCTTCTTCCCAGCTTATGTTTTCTGCTTCTTGAAGAATGTGAGTAAGAAAATAAGTAGAAGACAAGAGAAACAGACAATCTTCTTTTGAACGTGTTAATACTACAGCACTATTATTTTCTAACCAAAACATAACGTCTTCTTGTTCAATTAGTTCTTGTATAGGTTTTTTGCGAAGTCTGAAATGATATTCTTCTTTTACAAAAGTTCCTGATGGAATATAAAGTATTCCGTATTTTTTATTTTTTGTTTCTTGATTGTCACAAATTCTTCTGGGCATTGTTTTAGTTTTCCTTCGTCCCATAAAAAATGAACTTTTGAAGTATCTACCTCTAGTATATCTTGATACATGTGTTTGTAAAACCTGTCACTCGCTAATAATATATTAACTTCTCGTAATGTGAATAATGTTTTACAAACCCAGGTATCTGAAGGAGCAACTTTTAACAGCCAAAACCCTGATCTTTCCTCTTGAAGTCTCCAAATAGTTCCTTTATTAAAGTGATTGGGATATTTTCTGTAACAATTATACCTGTTGGTATATGTAAAATAATCCATTGTTCTTTTGGTTTAGTCATAATTTACTCTTTTGAATAAAGTTAATATAGCTCTAGTAATAGAGCTATCTTAATCTTATTGATAGGGATCCGGAGTATATGGATCTATATAATACGGATCGTAGATTATTTGCTTAATTCGTTCTGACTCTGTTTGTTCTTCTTGTTCTTTTGGATCAGGCGTGTTATTCATTTTCGTATCTTCTAAAACTAATTCGGGTTAGAAGATTATTTACAATCTTTTGTCGAAATACCAAGTTTTGCTAAATCGGATCGTGATAACTGAACTCGTTTGTCTTCAAGCACAGCCCAAAGTTCTTCAGTGCGTTTATCGAAAATAATTATTGCTTTGTTATAGATACCAAGAATTTTACTCTTGGCAAGTAATGTCTTTCGATCATCGACTGAAATAGGTTGGGAATGTATAGTGCCTAATACATCTGACATATAGATCCTTAGCGAATGATTCCAGACCGCTTTACTTTCTTTTCTTTCTTTCGTTCTTTAGCACATTCCTTATCCCGCTTTTTTTCTTCTTTCAGGAAGGTTTTATGCTTCTTGGTTTCTTCCGCTTTTGTCATGTGAATAGTCCTCTAAACCCATGGGCTTTGGGATTATCTTCGTAGTCATCCCAGCCAAGAGCCTTAGCTTTTCTGAGAATATAGTAGATTTGAAGTTTATTCATATCTTTTCTATTCTCTTTTCTCTGTTGAATATTACGCCGAATTTCCCGTTCTAATTCTTTTCTATCCTTTTTTGGAAGTTTGTTTTTAGGAGTGTTTGTCATCAGTTCCTTCGATAAGATCAAGAGCTTTAAATGCCCAAGGAGCGGTTTCCCTGATGGCAATATGCTCAATTATTTCAGACACTCTAAGAAGATTTTGTCGGTCATTGCCAATAAGATTAATAAGTTGTCTTACTACTTGCTCTTTCTCAGGAATAATTGCCAAAAGTTCTTCATTAAGCGAAGTAGCCATTTGGGCTCCCAGGAAAATTTCGGAATATGTGGAACGTTAGGATCTTCAGTAACTCCAACAGTTTCACGTAAATCTGTGATTTTCTTCTCCTCGGCATTTCTGACTTCTGGATCTAAGAAAGAAGAGATCCAAATCCCTCGAAGATGCCAGCCACACCACATCCCGTAAGCGGTGAAGAAAATACCAACAAGAATCGTCAACTCGATACATTTGCAGGTAAGAATAAGAAAAAGTAATTTGGTGGCTCCTCTCGGATTCGAACCGAGATGGTTTTACAACCGAAGCATTTTGAGTGCTTTGCGTCTGACCAATTTCGCCAAGGAGCCTTATTATTTTAGTATCGACACATTTTATTGAATGTTTACCATTTCTGTCCAAATTTTTTCTGCTTTACCGATTGGAATGATATCAGGTAACATTTTATTAAAACATCCAGTTTGCCAAAAATAAACTTTCTTTGTTTGATCGGATAGTAAGATTCCAGTAATATACCACCCATCTGGATATACATCATGAGGACCGTGCCCAGTCCCACCACCATAATATCCTGCGTTATCTACTACGTATTTACCTGGAATAAATCCATTCTTACAGATTACGTTTTTTGAATGTTTTGGAAGTAATTCAAACACATCACCTTCTTGAAGACAATAACTCATTTATTTTCAACCTTAAGAATAATACCATCTTTAGTTGTAATGGTAATATTAGTATTATTAATTACAAACATATAAAATTTAACATTATCAACTTCATAAATTTTATATGGAGCGCCATATTTTTCAGCAAAGCTACTTGCAGTGGATCCAACAAACTGTTGAGCTTCTTGCAAAGTTTTGTTGATTATTAGCTCTCTTCGTTTTTCAGATTTATCTACGGCAGAAAATACCCACACAGGAACAGCAACTAGAGTTGTGAGTAGTAATCCAACAAAACAATAAAATCCAATATCACTTGGTGTAATTCTTTTCATTTATCACCAATATAAAATATGGGGCTTGCTATAAAAGCCAAGCCCCATAGAGAGAAGAGATTAGTAGTCAAAGAGTTAAAGGGAGGACTTTATAGGTCCGATAACAGGCATTAAGCAGTTCGTATTGAGCACGTAGGCAGTAACCAGTGATGGGATGAGCAGTAAGCATTGCAACATTTTGGTTGTTTGATTTCCCATCAGAATCTAAAAGTGTCGGGCGACAAGCCATGTAAGTTCATACGGTGAATACTTTAACGCAAGTTCAGCGGCTTTCCCTTTGACTACGGAACCAAGATAGGGTTAATCCTTTGCAGGATCTTCCACCATCAAGGACCAGTCCGTTTGCTGGATCAAGCCATCCAGTTCACTAATGCTCTTCTGCACCTCTTTCATCTGTTCCTTAAGTCCAGGAACGTCAGCAATCACAACATACTTATACTTCTTTGTGAGATTCATTGGAGGGTTCATACTCCAATCAGTCTCAGTTTCCTTGTCCTCTCTGCGAAGGATAGGTTCAATACAACGAACCTGATTAGACAAGAAGCACAGACTCGCAGAAAGATGAGTCTTAAGATGACGAGCCATGTTCAAGGTCATCTTCTGATCCTTAAACGTAATCGTATCCGGCATAGAATTGCACTTTTCAATAATCATGTCTAGATCAACAAGCTGAGAACGCTTTTTAGTTAATGTATTGAATACTTCGTTGTAATCTTCCGTTGGTTTTTCTTTATCTTCACGATGGAAGGCAAGAGAAGCAACCTTGGAATCAAGCTCCATGATTTCATGCTTGAGTTCCCGACGAACAAGAAAGATCTGACCGAGAGACATCTGTGCCATTGTAGGCTCCTTTAGAATATTTAGTCTTTGACCTTTTAAGCTTAAGTCAAAGACAGAATTAATTGTATGACTACTAAATGTTGCAATAAATGTAAATTAATAAAATCTTTTAGTGAATTTAATCAAAACAAAAGTAGAAAAGATGGATATCATTCTATTTGTAGAGAATGTATGAAAACATATTTACAAAATCATTATAGTAATAATAAAGAATACTATCGAAATAAGGCAAGAAAAGTAGAAACTACTACAAAACATATACTAATGTCGATAAAAGAAAATACTCCGTGTCAAGATTGTAACCATTATTATGATCCCGTGTGCATGGATTTTGATCACATTCGACAAAAAAGTTTTAATATTTCTCAAGGTGTTGGAATTTACGGTTATTCTTTAATAACGATATTAAAAGAGATTGAGAACTGTGAGATTGTGTGTTCAAATTGCCATAGATTACGAACTAAGAACCGAATAATGGATGGGAAGTAGAGACTCGAACTCTAATTCCTGCGGTCAAAGCGCAGCGTCCTACCGTTGAACGACATCCCAGTTACTTTAGTATCGGTTACTTACAGAAAAACTTTACCCATTCTTTATATTACCATATTTTTCTTGAAGCTGTTTAAGCTGACGTAGTTCTCTATCCCTTAATACTGCCGCAGCCCTTTCCTGTTCCTTCTTTTCCTCGTCCAAGTCTTCTTGAGTCTTGTCTCTAAAATAAAAGACCTCACAGTTTACAGTAGAAGAATCGTCATAAGTAGAAAACTCAATTCGAGCGTCGGATTTATGTTCTTCTGGAACATCATTAAGAACTTGTTTTATAAAGTCAGTAAGAGACCCATTAAAGTCATCAACAGACTCGTCATAACAAATTACCTTTTTTTGCCCATTCATATTATGCTCCATTGCTTTGCCATTGCATTAGCTATTCCTTGGAATGTTCTATCTCGTAATGCTTTATTATTACTATACCATTCGGGCATTGTTTTACCGCCATGAACTACAAACTTTCCTTTACTCACCACATTAGTAGCAGTAAGTAAAGGCAAATCTTTCAACCATAAGCATGTAGTTTTTTGAAAGGGATCTCCAAATTGCCAAGGTTGAATGATCTGATCTGGCTTTCTAATTTTTGTGCTAATGACGCCCACTGGATTTTCAATACATATGTGGTCTATTGGAGCATTCATCAGGTCTTGAACAAACTGTAATGCATCTTTCTGTTCTTGTTGTTTATTAGCAAACCATCTTGCTCCAGAACAAGCAAGATGAGTGCATGGTGGATGAGCTATCATTAAATCCCATCCATTATTGATAATGTTAAATACGTCTCCTTGATAATGATAAGGAGAACTAATCAAAGATTCACGAAGATCGCAAGACCAAGCATCATGACCTAATGATCTAAAACTCTCGCGTAAAACTCCGGTGTATTCACACCCGATTAAGACTTTAAGTTGTTTCAAGAGTAGCACTTCCACTATGAACTTCTCTGTGGCATCGGCAACAGAGCAAAACACATTTATCTAATTCTTCTTTATTATTTTCAAAAGTTCTCCAAGAAATAACCGCAGGTCCACCAACATTTTCTTTTTCTTCTGGATTTATGTGGTGAAACTCTAATGCTGCTGTATCTTTATTATAGCCGCACAAAATACATTTTCCACCTTTATACTCTATGGCCGCTAATTTTTGTTTTAATGTCCAATTACGTCTGTCTTCATTACGTTTAATTTTTACTTCTTCTTTTTTATTTCGTTCTCTATTTAGTTTATTAGCTCTTTCTCTATTTTCTTCTTTTTTCATATATTCTTTTGAATAAGAAGAACTGCGTTCTTTTATATCTGGGCGCTGTCTATACTGCTTAGCCCATTCGCTTTTACATACTTTACAAATAGAACTTAATCCTTTTCTTGCCTTAGGATATTCTGAAATGTCTTTATATTCATGACATTTACTACATTGTTTTGTTCCATTAATTATTGGGTATAGCTTTTTAGCTGGCATTAGTATTACTCCTATAATTAATTCTATAGAAGTTTTTACTATACCAAAATAAAAAATACACAAAAGAATATATTAATGGGAGGTTAGAAATTAATCCAACCTCCCATATAAGTGGTGGATCTGAAGGGAGTCGAACCCTTTAACTCTTACGAGTGGTTGGTTAAAAGCCAACTGCCATCGCCGTGTGGCAACAGATCCTTTGGTGTTCCCAAGAGGAATCGAACCTCTACGTATGCTTTAGAAGAGCATTGTTCTGTCCGTTAAACTATGGGAACGTCATCGACTTAATTAGTATCGTCTTACATTCTGATTTCTTTAGATAAAAAGTGGTTAGTTGCATTCAGCTAAGCCCCGAATGTAGTTCACAACAACAAACACGCTTGCCGTTTGCTTCGAGGTTCCCACTTACGCTGCCTTTCGTCCTTTTAACCGCGCACTATGCGTCAGTCTTGGACTTTAATTCCGTCCAATTCCAATCTTTCTTTCAACCAATAAAGATTGAAGGTAATTTTAATGTTTAACTCTTTTGTTTTTCCAGTGCTATATTCAACACTTCGACTGTCCAAGTCAAAGGATTGGTTAGCTAAAAACATAGACATATATACAATCCATACACGATATTCGCAGGTAAGAAATTCTACTATTTGTCCCGAGTCTCTTAAAAGATCAAAAGTTTCTTGCCATTGTTTCTTAACTTCATGAAGAGATAACTGAGAGTCATTTTTTACAATAGTAAATAATTTAACTATAATGTTTTTATAGTTCATTTTAGTATTAAAATATCTAATATTGTGATACGCGATTTTAAATCTCATATCTCTTTTATACTTATCCACATTGCCAGTCCACCCTATCATAGCTACCTCCAATCTGGGGAAAGAATTGATAGTAACTTATCAATTCGATAAACCAGCCCATCATAAAGAGAGGCTGGTTTCTTGAACTGACTGTATCTTTTACTTCTTGATATCGAAGAACGGCACAACAGAACCAGAATTACCGCCGCCGGTAATCATAGTCTGAGGAGGAGCGCCATTCCACTTCTGAACCCAAGCATACTGAAGTTCAATACGCTTAAGTTCAAGCATCTGAGGAGTAATGGCATTATTCTGAGCAGCCATAGCCTTAGCTTTACCTTCAGCTTCCGCAATAGCCTTTTCAGCGTTAGCCTTAGTCTCACGAAGCTGATTTTCAGCCTTAATAGCATCCTGAGTAGCAGTCAGCTTGGCATTGATAGCAGCGACAAACTGCTCAGGAGGACGCAGGGCACCAACGAAACCAAGAGATTCGACGATGATTCCGTTATCCTTAAACGTAGCATTGATTCGAGTCTGAACGGCCTTTACAAATTCTTCCTTCTTAGGCCCATAAATATCTTCAGCCGTAAAGGTAGAAGCTACGTTGTTAAATTCGTCTCGTGCAATTTGTCGCATAAGACCATGAGTAAAATGAGAAATATCTTCGGCCTTATACTTCACGTAGAAATGAGCTGCCTTGTCCGCTTCAAGATGATAACTGACATTCACATCAGCATGGAAGAGCATCCCATCCTTGGAGTTGAAAGTCATTTCCTCGTTGATTGGGTTACCTTCTCCAACCTCATGAGTCCAAACTGCGGTCTGAACGAAGGTAGGATATTCAATGATATCCGTGAAGAGAGGGTTATAGAAAACCCATCCAGTCTTCATCGGAATATCCTGCATCCCACGATCAGATCCAGCCTGACTCACTTTGAGTCCAACAGACCCAACACCAACGCGAGTGCAACCGATGAGGCCAAATAGAAAGATAAAGCAGAACAGCGACAGAAACTTCATATACTTCTTCATGGTTCTCCTTATTCGCCAACTTTGGGCGTTTTGTTAATGTTGAAAGTCCATTTCCAAAGCTTTACGAAAACGCTTGGCCCGAAAATGACTAATACAATGATACTAATAACTCCAAAGATTACTGAGAAGTCATCAGGAACATTGAGAAGAGACAGAAAATAGTTGAGAAGGACTAAAAGGGCAAGGGTTACTAGAACCATTGCCCCAATCCCAGCACGTTTACGGATGCTCATTATTCCTTCTCATTTTCATCACAGCAATCACAATCACCGCAATCACACGTAGTTGCATCGGCGTTCTCATGTTTCTTTGCATGAGACAGATTGATGGCCAGTTCATAGCCGTTGATGAGATACTGCTTAGCCTCGATATGGAAATACTTCTGACACCGAAGCATAAAGTCCTGCATGTCATCGAACAGCACATCAGGAACAATGAGTTCCGTCTTGTGCTTATCCGAATGAAGGCGATTGAATGCAATCATATCGCCCTTCTTCTTACTGAACCGATCCTTGGGATGAACGACAGACCAGCCGAAAGTCAGCTTCCCGTCAATCACATCACCAAGCATAACGCCCATCGGTTCATCGTTCCAGAAACGAAGATACTGCTTAATCATAGCCATTGTAGGCTCCTAAGAAAGAAGGTTGAGGGATATTAATTTTCTTCTTGGTTATTCGTTTTAACCACACCATGCACAAATACCTGCATACGTGCATAGATGCGTTTAAAGATGACAGTATAAATACACCAAGCAAGTGTAAAAAGAATGAAGGTCATGAACCCATGCTTTTTAACATAGTCAGGATGATTATACATAAATCCGATCATTATTGCAAATACCCACAGATCTCCTAGTGTGTAAGTTACTTCAGAGATCATATTGGCAAGAAACAATGCGCAGTAGGCAAAGAAGGCAAGAACCCAAGTTGCCCAGTCTTTTAGTTTGTTCACTTAACCATCCACCTATAGTTACCGGACTGGTCTTGAACAGGTTCCAAGGTTAGAGCTTCCTTGGAGCCGTCGAGGAGAATTGCCTTCTTATAACAAGAAGGATTCTCAGGAAGAACGTTTCCTTCCTGCCAAGAACCGTCACGAAGTTGAATCTGGAAGTCCATTTTCTTCTCCTAAAAAAGGTATAGTTGAAAAAGAACTACATCTGACTGCGTTTCTTCTCATCCTGGCGATGCTTCTTGCCAGGAACCTTCTTGACCTTGGGCTCTTCCTTGACTTCAGGAGCATCTACAAGAACAAGAGTTTCAGGAGCAACGGCAACCTTACGAACCGTTTCCTTCCACTCCTTCTTGGGAATGTAAGCCCAGCCTTTCTTCACCAGATCCTCAGCGTGAGTATCGGTAACACGCTTGATTTCACCAGTATTGATATTCTTCACACACTTCATTGGAAATCCTCCATGTTGTTGAAGTTATTGACTTGTAATAATCTTACAGGTGTGTTGCTACACCAAAGGAAACAATGATTTGGTATCGACATGTTCCTACCGTGTGCATGGTAGTTTGTAGTGCAAACAGTGGCCGAATCGCTTCATACTAAACGCCTATCACTAATAGATAAATCTATTACCAGGTTAACCAGAAACCCTCGTCTTATTGCGGCGTGGCTAAACATCAGAGTTCAGAGGATAGGTATCTGACATTTTGTTGGTTTTTACGTTTAGTGCAGGAAACAATATCGCTATTGTTTTTACTCTCTTGCTTTTCGCAAGTCCACTCTTTAAAGAATTGCTACCTCTAAGCCAATCTCCCGGTAAGAATTATTACTTAAGCTCTCCAGTAGAGAGCAGGTTCTGAGCAGCAGCTTCGATCTTCTTATCGAGCTTCTTGCTCTTCTTGTCCAGTTCCTTGCTTTCCTTCTTTGCCTTCACAGCAGCCCGATGCGAAGCTTTCTTACTCTTACGCTCAGTCTGCCGAAGCCAGTTTCCATTGGGAGAAACCAGATAAAGAGTTCCGTCGAGATTTTTGCTTTCTCCAGGAATGCAGTTTTCGTAATACCCACGCTGCAGCTTCTTAGCCATTCTGTTTTCCTTTCTCGGAAAGAATTGTTGTTAGAAATTAATACCGCTTGACTTCGACGTTCTGAAGCACACAAGGCGGCTTGTAAGGATAGGAACCCTTCGGACCGCCAGTGCCATCAGCCTTCATAATCTGAAACCAGTCAGACTTATGGGTAGGCTTCTCGCTGTGCTTGCCCTTCGACGGACGCTTGAGTCCGATAGGAATAACGTTACCCTTCATGTTATTTCTCCTTACCGATTGTTAACTAATCTGATTATCGGTGTCCTCAGATTGTATTACAACAATTTCAAAATCCGCTTCTACACATGGAGATTGAATTTCATTTAATTTAATCCAATCCCAGCAATCTTCCCAGCAATTACCATCAGCGTCTTTGAATTTTGAATCCATTGACATTAATATAATTGCTGTTATTTCATCTTTAATTTTAACTATGCTATTATCAAACATAGTTCCAGCAGACCAATTAGCCTTTCCAGGATTATCGTCACCGAAGTATCTTAAAAACTGGCCTGATGGAATATAAAGAATTTCTATTTGCTGTGAATTCGAGCTATCCATCTTGCTCTCTTTTGTTTCTTAAGAATCTTATAAAGCCTTCGCCGTTCTTTCTTTGCCTCCTTTTTAGTTAAACAACCAATAGGAGGCTCAAAGATAAGAAGAAGTTTATCAAGTTCAAGCTGACAAACCTTTTTCATTAGACTCTCCTAAAACTTTGTTTTAGTTGTTAAAGGAAAGATTAACTGCGCTATTTCTTCAACGATTGGACCTTCGCCAATTCTACCAGCGCATCTTGCCAATAGAGATTCCATCTTACGAGCTTTAAACTCAAGCTCAAGAATCCGTTGTTTCATTTCTTCTTGAGTCATATAAAACTCCTAAATATGGGCAATTATCCAGGAAATCAGTAGAGTTATAGCAAGTTTAAGAAGTTCAACTTCAGTATCAGTCAAATACGAAGTTTTCTTTACTTTGCCGTCCTCGAAGAAAAAGAAAGCAATCACAGTTTCCTCCACAGAAGTTTGACGCACTTAATATAAGTATCTGAGAAGAACCAAGAATATTTTATTTTATAATGAGTATCTGACTTACAACGCACTACCAAATGTTTAAAACATCCTTTAAGGCTAATCACCAAGTTCATGTAAAACTCCTAAAAATGATAAAACCCACTAAGTATTTAAACTGAGTGGGCTTTCTTATGTTTAAGATGTGTTGCTGAAGTTATGTATCCAGCCCCTAGTCTCTGTCTCACGATCATTCCATGTAGCGTGGAAATATAGTCTCACAGGTTTCTACGACAATCCGCTTATTTTACTTCGGTATGCGGACTCACGAAGTTGGTGGCCCCTCCCGGACTCGAACCGGGATGCTTTTACAAGCGTCAGATTTTAAGTCTGATGTGTCTGCCATTTCACCAAGGGGCCGTAAGATTTACTTCTTTTCCTCGGGTTTTACCCATTGACCGTTAACTTGAATATATCCGTGTTCCATTGCCACTTGCTTTGTTTTAGCTTCTTGATAGGCCATAATTCCCATAGGAATAATCATCATGGCTGCCATGAAACCAATGATAAGAACTAATGCTTTATTATTGCTCATGTTATCCTCTTTTCTTTTTAAGAGGAGGGAGATTATTTCTAACCTCCCTCTCGCCCCACACCAGAAACAACTTACAGGATTGTTTCAGAGATTGAGAACTACTCAACAACACCTATCCACTTATTTCTCTTCGGTATGGACCCACGAAGTAAAACTGGTGGCCCAAGAAGGATTTGAACCTTCGACCTTGCTCTTATAAGGAGCCTGCTCTAACCCCTGAGCTATTGGGCCAGTAAGTTTTATGTGTCGCTTACTTCTTTAGTATCGGTTGCTTATTACAGAACTTTAGTCGCCTTCATGATGTTTCGAGTGATTGTGCCCGCATACAGATTGCGATACTGTGCCTTAGCATGGACAGGAACGAGATAGAAAGGAGCAACAACACCGCCTGTCTTAAAGAGACGATTAGTCATGTTCCTGCCGATGCGAATAGCAAAGTCTCTTGCAGTTCTATCGGGATTCAATTCCCGAAGAATTGGATTTGCATTCCACAGGTTGCGAAGGAATCTGTGAAGATTCCCAGTGGTCCAAACAACACCCTGTTCGTCATCGTTGAACTTAAGTGTATAATTGTCACAGTATTGACGGAACTCTTGACGCTTGGCCATAAAATCCTCCAATTTAGCCATTAAGGCTGAGTCACTCTAACTATTAGAGTGTGTTGAGAAAGCTACAGATTTGTGAAATCCGGCAATTCGTTAAAAGCCCAAGTTAAAACTACCAAGAATATCAAAGAATCGTCTACTCAGTCTGTAATTGATCCAGGCTTTCCGAGTTTCCTTGTGCCCTCGACTGTTCTTGTTCTTTTTCTTTTTGTTCTTCATTGAAAATCTCCAGTCCTCTACGAAGCATAAAAAGAAGGGTAGCTTCAAGATCCGGAAGGTTGTTCTCAATCATTACCTGGTTAAGAACTATCCTAAATGAATCTGGAAACCTAATGAAATGAGTTTCAGGTCTACTTCCAAAAGGTGCATTTGGAGGAAGTTCACAGATGATTTTAACCTTAAACATTATTGCACCTTTTCTACTGAATAGTATGGATACATTCTTGCATAAGGCCCATCACCAATCCAGGTAATATACTTTCCTAGATTTGGTCGAAGCTGAAGATCCACAACCAGACAAGCATTATCTCTGTCCGTATAGTGGAATGATGCTTCAGTTTTATCATTTTTAAAATAAACTTCTTTCTTGAGTGCCAAGTCTTCCATAGGAATACCTGTTCGCTCTGAAATCATTTTAATTACGCTATATCGTGTATATTCGTCACCACCAAAGGCCTTTTCCCATTTGCCAACTGTCTCTGGAAGGATATTAATTTTCTCCCAGTTAACTTTAACTGCTGTTTGGCTATATACCACGAAAGGCATTGTATCCTCCATATGAAGTGGAAGAGGTCCACATGGCTACTACTTGGGATTTCACCAAGGGTTTAACATTCCACAGGTTTATTTTATAAAACACAGTCAGAGGTAGCTTAGAAAACCAAGATTCTAAATCTTGTTACTTCGCTTGCAGAAGGATGTCTTCCGGGTAGCCAACATGACTGTGCTTTCTAAAACAAACAGTGATCGTCGATGGGGTCTTTAACCTCGTCCGTTATATGCTTTGTGCTTCGGCTTGCCTGACTTACTCAACAAGTTTTCTCCATCAGGTGTTGGAGCATGTCAATCTTAGCACGAGATTGATAGAGGCGGGAATAATCCCTTGGAGAGTTCTTCATCCGAGTGTTTAGTAGCCGAAACCTGCACACTCAAACATAGATATCGTTTTCTTTGGTGAGCCCAGTCCATGATATCAAGGGCTCGCGCTTAGTCCATTGGAGTAGCCACCATTTTCGCAGAGCTAATTATACTTTAACATTTCGCTTGTGTTGTTCCCAGTCAGGTAGCTCCACCTTCCCGGATAGGCCCGAGGATCCTATGGTGAGAACACAGAGGCTGATCTTTTGGATCGTGTATTAAAGGATGTAAGGAAATTCTCCCTTACTAAGATCAATGCTCATGTTTTCATCAAGAGCATTGGTCAAACAAAGATGCCTTATTCCATTGGGATCTTCAATGATATAGACATGGAATCCTTTTTCTTCAAGCATTGGAACAAGGTCGTTGATTTTGGCCTGCTGTTGTTCAGTGAGTGTAAGAGTTACACACGTATCAGCACATGGAATGCAGCCACAAGTCATGCACATTTATTCCTCCGAAAGAGACTCTTTTGGTTGCCATGGAATCCATCTGACTTCAGATTCAGAAGTCATTGACGGTTTCTTTGTTTCAATGAAGCGTTCCACAAACAACATGACTCGATCTTGAAGGGATAAATAGTAAAAATGCTTCCCTTCTGCATCCATAATAGTTCCCTTTTCAGTAGAATATACCCGATCAGGAATACCATGTTCTGTTAGATAGTCATGCAGTTCATAAGCTTCTGCTGCCGCTAATTCATATGTGATTGTCATGTTACGTTCCCATTTGACAGAAGGGAATGATTTGAACTGAAGCACAGAGACCGTAGAGTTTATCTGCAATACTCTGTGCGCCTGGAGGATTCATGCTGTGGATAACTACGATCTTATTCTTAAAAGCAAGATCAAAGTCTTCAGGACGAGTCATCATCCACTTAGACAATTCCCTGCTAACATCAGAGATTCCAAGATCATGATCCAAAGAGATATGTGTGATATCTTTATTTGCAATCACCGTCTCAAGGAATCGAGACGAAGTAGTGAGCCAATGAAAATCAAACTTCTCTTCATCGCCTTTGTTAGCGACATTGAGCCAGAAGTTAAACAGCCTAGACCGACGAGTGGTATCGTCATCGAGCACTAAAACTTTGATAGCACACCTCCAAGAATTAATTATAGAACAAATACGTTCACGGAGATTTTATGTTAAAGCTTTGCTCAAAGTGCCAGGAACAAAAGGAAGAAAGCCAATTTTATAAAGATAAACAAAAAATAGATGGCCTTACTTCCGTATGTAAAGAGTGCCATAAAAAATATCAGGCTTCTACTAAAGAAGAACGCTCAGTGTATAATAAAACTCGAAGACCTAATAAAGAACGAAATAAAGAACAAAGCAAAAAATGGTATAACGAGCATAAAGAAGAACAAAAAATAAAACGAAAGTCTTATTTTATAGCTTATCGAAATAATAATAAAGATCAAATAAAAGCATATAGTAAAATCTATTATCAAGAAAATAAAGAGACTATACAAAAACGACAGCACCAACGCATATTAAAGTCTATAACTTTTACTTTATTTGCTCGAAGGTATGTAAGTTTATTTATCAAACCTCAAATACTTAAACGTGATAATTACAAATGTCAGCTGTGTTTAAGTAACAGTAATTTGGTTATTCATCATATTATTCCAATTAGCCAAGACGCTTCCATTAAAAGTATACTAAGTGAAACTAATTTAATCACTTTATGTAAATCTTGTCATTTATTAGCACATGATGGAAACTATCATAAATTAAATACTGCTATTCAAATAAAACTGACTTCTCCTAAAGTCTGAGAGCTTGTTTGAGAACGGGATAAAGCTTAACGCTGGTGTATGTTTGAAGATTTGCATAGTCGCAAAACATATAGGAATCAACTTCTGGGAGTTGCTTCCCATAATGGTTAAAGAAGGAAGAACAGCGCATCTTCTTGGTATCAGGCAACGGAAGAACAGTATAGATAAAAAGATGAAGTCGTTTTGATGGAAGATAATCAAACATGCCAATGTCAAGAAGATGGTCTGGATCTATTACTAATCCAGTTTCTTCATAACATTCTCTAACTGCTGTTGTTTTGCAGTCCTCAAATTCATCCTTCTCACCTTTAGGAATATCCCATTGAGGTTTACCTGTAACGTGGCAGACTAAAAGTTGTCTTCCGTCAGTTACTAAGATCCCACAACTTGTTTTCATTGCCCACCAAGAAATTTAAGTTCAAGTCTACCAATGACTTGATCTAATTGATGATACAAATCTTTGAAAGATCCTTCGTTAATGATTGTATCGTCAAAACGTCCATCAGCTTCATAGCCATCAAGGTCAATTTCAGAAGTGGAGTTAAGGAATTCCCTATCTGCTCCACGATCTAATCTCACTCCTTCATTGGCTACAATGCGAATGGTATGGAATCCATGAGCCTTTAGAATATCGAATTCATTTACATATCTACCGTCAGTAATAATAACGGCATCATAATTATTTGCTTGTTTGATAGCGTGTTCTACAAATATCTTTGGATTATGGTCACGAGCCCATGCACCAAACATGATTCTAAACGCTCTATCCTTTTCGATAGGAAAATCCAGAACTTCTTGAGCATAGCGTTCTACCTTATTAATAGGATCGGCAAAAGCTATCTCTTTGATTACTAGATTTGGATAAGTATTACTAAGTTTATTATTAATGTATGTTGCCGAGACATTCTTCCCGGCTCGTTGTTTTCCGCTTATGAATAGCTTCAGCATACTTATCCTTCAATCGTTTTGGTAGTTTAATAATAAGACCGTTGTATTCAACACAAAGGTTCTTTGTGTCAAAGAAGGCCGAGCTCTTATCAGGATCTAAAAGAAGCACGTTCCGCATGAAGAACTCAAGAGGTTCTGCAATTTCATGAACAAGCTCTTCTTCATTAACCCAATCAAAAATCATATAAGCTCCTAGTATCTGATTTATAAAGGTGCTAAGAGGCAGAGCGTCAAAGTCTTTAGCATTAGCACCTTTCTGAACCAGATAGTATTCAGTGACTTGAATTGATGTCAGGTCGCATCAAGTATATAATACTATTATCGAACCTTTAATTGTAAACTAAAGGTTCTACCTCAATACTTTCCAGAGTGTTCATCACGCTTGGATTGAACCCAAGGTTTTTGAACGCCTCTTCCTGGGAAGTGCCGGGGCCTTCCTTGGTCGATCCATCTGGCCAAGTGAATACGAAATTCTTGAGAGTCATTGCCTCTTCTCCTATTTGTAAGAGATCCCATACTTCATAAGAAAGCATTTGTCCGATTCAGAGAGGTTCCAGGCAGGCAACCCTTCTTCAACATCGTCAAGCTCTCTGTTAATCTGTTTAGCTTCCTCCAGATCCTTATCAGCTTTTGGCATGTGTCCGTATTTTGCAGCCAGATGCCTAAGAGCTTGAAGATCGAAGTTGAACTTAGATGGTGGGATAGCCTCCATAAGATTTGTCATCTTTTGAAGTTCTTCTACCGAAACCAATCCCTCTTCACAAGAAGTGATTTCAGCATCATCGTATCCCATCTTATCGAAATATTCTCTTGCCAAAGATTGTGCATCTTCAGCTGATGGTGCTCTAATTCCTAACACCACAAGAGAATCCATTACCTTTACCATTACAGTAAAGTTCATTATCGCCTCCGTTTCAAACACGAAGTAAGAATGATAATACCAGCGACAATTACAAGGAACAGAAGAAGATCAGTCACAACATACTTAGTGACAAATCCTTCTTCAAACATGCCTCCATTGTAGATAAAATCATCCATCGCCTTCTCACCTTGCGAGCGATATATGATGATTTTCTCTGGATTTAACATTTCTTCTCTCCTCGTGTCCACTCAGTCCCATACATGAGTGTAAGTTGATCGGTTATGTCTTTCTTATCTGTGGAGTCAAAACAAACTCCAACAGTTCCATTAGGTCTTAAATTTCGTATTAGTAATCTATTTCCCTGTCTGACAACCTCAGCTACCTGATGATCATTAACAAGAATAGGTGTTCCATTGAGCCACATAAAGCCTCCTTAAATTCTCTTTTATCAAAGGCATACGACAGGTCTTGTAGTTTCTCAACCTTTGGTATGCCCTTGCTAAACCAGAATGGGAACAAATCCCAGGCCATTCATAGCCTCAAGTTGGTTTAGTAATTCTTTTCCATCTTGTATCCATTGAAGGATGATACTTTGAGAGTCTTGCTTTCGGCAGTCTCACGAAGGAAGAAACTGTATTCTTTGAGATCGACAATGATTGTATCACTGTCACCGCCAAGAATACTGCGCTTTCCCTTGAGTTCCGGCAGTTCATAGTGAGAACCTGTCTCAGTTTTCTCAGTTTCCACCCAAGGAAGATCTTTAAGAGATTCCACAGCACCAAGAATGTTCCCACGATGAAGATGGCCGCTAATAATGTTGAGGATGGCGAGCGGATTCAGGAAAGTTTTGGACATTTCAGCCTCCTTTGGCTTTTGTGTTGAAATCCTTACATGACGTAGATTTTACTGAGATTGTCGAACTCACGGCAATTTTCGAGCGAACTTTCTAAACCAATAGGCAAACTTGGAATGAGCTCGAACATTGATACCAACATGCTTTAGAAGTTTCCAATCCTCCGCATGATCTCTGAGGGAAGAAACTTTACTATACAGGTGTATTCTAAGATCATATGCGTCAGCAATTCCAGAAATTTCTATTGTTGTAAACTTTCGATCTGTTATTTTTACTGATGCTGAAGCATTTGAAAGGGTAAAGCCAATGTAGTATACCCGTCTCGGAAGCTTTTCAAGAGCCTCTGTAAGAGTCTTACAGATTTTATTGTTTAGCCTCTTAATATCTTCGTCCGAGTATCCTTTTGAGTAGGATGTGTATGTTTGTTTTTGCTGCTGTTGTTGCTGTTTTTGTGATTGCTTTTTCTTTGGAGCACATTCAAGAAGAACATCACGCGCAATAGTGAGTCCTCTAAACTGTTCATTAGATCCACTACCGTCAGGATGTAGTATCTTTGCTACTCGTTTATAAGCATCCTGAATTTCTTTCTCTGTTGGATTTGCATTTTCATCAAACCCAAGATACAGAAGGGACAGAGATCTCTCTTTAGTCATTTATGTCTCCATGAGCTTGATAAACCAGTGTAAAGAGCTACCCAACTATGCGTTGATCTAGATTTACACTGGTTTCTTAAACTCATTCACAAATCATTCGCAAACGCCATGACCCGGAACATCCATAATGGAGAAGCCCAGGTCAATCTCTACTTTTATGTATTAGGGTGCGCGAATCATCCTTTATCCTAGAGTCTAGAGGCAGGGATCTAACGGACGCCCACATAATCCGCCATATGTCCTCGATTCAGGGCCATAAAATAAAATCAAAAGGTAGTTCTAAGGACTATCTCTAGATTTAATCATGTCTGTTCCTGAAAGTAGAGACAGGGATATAACCAGCGATCGACATTCTCTGGCCATATGTCTCTGAGTTCGATCCTTCTCATAAAAGAAAAAGAGATAGGAACCGAGGATTACATAACGCCTCCTTATTCAATCTGTATAGGAACATGATTACCAATAGTTAAATCGGACGCTCTTAGGAACTTTGATTTCTTTTGAATCACTTTCTTCTGTAATCTTCATATAACGAACCTTGCGATTCGCCTCTCTTTGAAGTGTTCTCTTGTAACTATTCTTTCCGGTCTTGATACCGGAGTTACCACGTTTTGTTCTACTCAATGTATCCTCCGTGGATAATCTACTCAATGAATGAGCATATCTATAAAAGCCTATGCCCATTCCTTCAGTAGATTGTTAGTCTACCTGAGTCCATCCGGCAGCTTCCAACTTACGCATCTTTATGATACGTTTGTCGTTGAGCGCCTTAAGAACTCTAAACTTCTTTTTCTGAATGTTAACGAGAACATCCAGAAGATTCAGCTTATTGTCAGAGGTATCATTCCGAAGAAAGATACCAGAGGCACCAAGCTGGAGTCCGTTAACATCTAAGTCCAGGAAATCTCGCTCATCTTCAGCATCAGCAAAGCCACAACCGTAGTTATAGCTATTGATTTTGCCGTTCACCAAATCGAGTTGGAGCTTGTTAGACTCCGTATCCGAAATGATTAAACGAGTGAGATTCTCCGCAAGCTGTTCTACTGAAACAACTTTGATGGAAGTGTTTGGATGAAGCAAGCTCATCACCAGTCTTCCAATCTTATCGCTGTGACAGTAACTAATTGCGTCGATATCCCCGGACCATTCTGGAGAGAAGAACTCACCAGAAACAATGTCACGAACCGCGCCGCCAAAGATGTTAAATCCATTGGCATGAAGCCAAGAGATAACAAACTGACGGAAAGTAATGGCGCTGTTGCTCATGGTAGTCTCCTGTTGTCGCTGGTTTTATCTGGGTTAGCGACATGTGCCCAGACGAGTCAAATAAACTATATATAAATTTAACAGGAACTACTAACAGAAGTGATTACCAGTCACTCCAGAGCCATCACAATTTATCTATTCCCTTGAAATATCCAACCAATGAAAAAGATGAGAGGCACCCACCAAGGACATATACCCATAAACCATAAGATGAGGGATATAACAAAGGCGCATCCCATCTAATCCTCCCATGAGATTGTAAGAATTTGTCCGTCGTAGATTGCGTCCGAATGAATCTTATACCCAAGAGAGGCTAACTGGGTTACTATTTCTGTAATTATTGTTTGAGTGGAACTATTATACTTTATCCACTCAATCTTATAGTTAATGTTAGTCTCTCCGAGCTTTGCGTATTTCTCAATTCGTGCTTCAATTTCTTTTAGCTCTCGGAAAGACAGTTCTTTTATTCGTTTTTCTTCGGCAGATAAAGCCTCAGCTTTTGTTTTTCTAAGCTCTTCCTCTGCCAATTTCGTTAACCGGGATGCTTGCTTTGCATCCAACATAAAAACTCCTGAATGATACCGACGATGGAAGAGTCAGAGAGGTCCAGACTCTAAACATCATTTGTAGTTTCTTGTCTCGGAACATAAGTCACCTTTCTTTTCGACCAATACTCGCAGCTCGTTCCCGTCTAAGGGAGCATGTGGTTTGAATTGTCTCTCTGTCATGGTAACAATGACACTTATACAGAGTGATCTTCTTTCCGGTTTGGATGTGCTTTAGCTGATACTCTAAAGTATTTTCTGACAATACTTCATAGCATCCATCAAAAAAGCCACGATCCTTATTAACCTTGACTATTTTTAGCATGTTGCCTCTCCAATAAATAGAATGATAAGCCAGTCCGTCCTGAGAGAGACTGGCTTCTTATTCCATTACGGCACGATAGGCAGATGATCCGCCTCATTCGTGCTGGGGTAAATGAAGCATTCCGGCCTCCAACCCTGCTTGAAATACCGGAAATTGTAAGGCTGAGTGAGTGGCCTCTGGGGATTGTAATGTCCCTGAGTAGCAAACCCATTCTCAGCCAGTTCGCGGATAATCCTGTAAGATTCCGCAAAATTGTGGGTAATATCCTCAGAAGCCCAGGAATTACAGATAATCATAGGACGATTCACAGTCCTACGAGCGGGTCCAAAGATCCGCATATTCTGCATCGAGGAGTTAAGAGGAAAATTACGCTTTGTATAATGGACCTGGAGAATTAGCTCAAACTGATTCTCTTTATCAGAAAAATCAGTAAAGCTAACACCACGACTCGCCATGAACCCGGCCACAATGATTACCTTCTTGTGGCCATTGTTTTTGATGATATCAGCCAGCGTAGTCTCAGAATCTTCCTTGGTATCGGAATTGAAAACCTCGACACCAACATGATCCGCGCCCATCTCAGCCAACTGATCTTTGATGAAATCGGCCATCTGGAATTGCTGAGCCTTACGATTCTCCAGGCTAACCAACATGACCTGAATAATGGATTCATTCTCAGAACGATTCACGGCCTTGGCAAAAGCATCAACGCCAAAGGTGAGAGGCCCATAGAACGAATTGTAAAGACGATCATTCTCAGAGTCGGTCCACCTTTCACGGACCTTACAACGATTCTCCGGGATATAAGTCTTGGAGATATGAACTTCTGCCGGATGATTGATGCCCACTCCGACATAGTTCTTGTATGGCTCTTTGTAAAGAACCATCCAATCATCCTTCTCCGCAGTCAAGACAGCCGCAGGAGTCGCAGAGACAAAAATAGTTCTGCTATTCTCACGGCCTTTCAAAGCGTTCTTGATCTGGAGAAGAAGCATGGTCACGGGAGGCAGGGAAGATCCATCCGCAGCATCCAGTTCCACTTCCTCTTCATCCTCAGACTCTACAACCTTTTTGGAGTCCGCTGCCTCAGTATTCCGAGACTTATCAGCTTCGTCGATAATGAGAGTGACCGGAATGAAATCCAGTTCCTCAACCAAAGACAGGAGCTTCTTCAAGTTGTTGATCTCCATTAGCATATGGAGAATGACTTTGTGTCCATTGGCTCTACGGATCGCTCTACCGAGAGGCATTCCATCTCGGTAGTTGACAATCTCGAAACCCATAACCTTTGCTCTCGCATTGGTCTGACCGGCAAGAGAGGTATTCTTGTCGGACACAAAGATGGTAGCGGATTCTTTGTAGAATACATCCGCGATCTTCAAAACATCGCTGGTCTTGCCGCTTTGCACGGGCTTCCAGAGAATAATGCTCTGGAACTCAGGATTCTCCATGAGGATATCCTTGACTTCAACTTCACGATCCAACGTCTTGAAGATTCCCATATCATCCTCCAATACCCTGTAAGCTGCGTTCACAAGCCAGGGCTTTAATGTTTCGAGATATTTTTCCTAATTCTTAGTGTAAGAGGTCCTATTGTTCCCATCTGTTAGAGCACCTAAGACTTCCCACAGATTGCTCAAATCCGGCAAAATTGATCCTTTCTTTATCATTTACCGGATGCCTTTTTCGTATACCTCCAGGCCCAGTCAAAAAAAGGTAAATGACGTGCGGAGGATTCAGACAAATCAATTCTTATCCTATCTCATCGCACGTCACTTACCTACCGCTACAAGTAGATTCGGATACTGTGTTCGATCCTATCTATCTTCATTGTAGCTTGCTCGGGAGCGCCATCCAATGTTTATTCTGGTCGGTCATTGGAAACCGTGATGTAAGTGGATTCGGGCTTCAGACCATTGAAATCTCCCTATCCATCTTCATTACATCTTGGAACGCATCCTGAACATAAAGTCCAGGCGCACCTATTTGTTTTATGATGTAGCTCAACTAAGGCAGAAAACCCGTCCCTAATGGAGCTACATCCTAAAGCAAATACTTTAGTCGCGTAGACAAGAGTATTGTAAACTCCGTCACGCTCATCCATCTGTCAATGGCGACTACGGTTTTATCTTAGATAGTGACAGCTACCTATTTTGTCCCGTAGGTTTCCTGTGTCTTTGTTTTTGTAGATACATTTACCTTAAGAACAGGAAAGAAGTTTAATGTATCCAGAGAGTTTCTAATATGCGGGACACTCACAAACCCGCTAAGGTAAGTATCTCATTTTCATGAGGCTATACCCTCTGATCCAATTTAGTCGAATCAAACTCTTCCCAAAGGAAGTATCGCCCAGGTAATCTTTCAACCTGCAGCGGACACTATGGTTTTTATCCTTACCATAGGAAGGCAATCATTAACCAGATTCGCTCCAGTTAACGGAGAGTATCCAACTCTCTAGGGACAATACTAATTCTCACTTGAGTTTCGTATCTTGGGAATCCAATCCCTGTCCCTTTGTCTTGGAGTTTTATCCCTCCAGAGGACTATGTTTACTACACTTCGTATTACTTAGGGAAGATCCCTAAAAACTACTCATAGACCAATTGATGTATTAAGGGAGTCGGTCATTCTCCCATAGTCTTTATCTTATTCCCTAGTATATAAAGACAGACAAGAAAGATTCCTAGGGAAGAGGCATCATGTAGCCTCAAATCAATCTAATACATCCCATCCTCCATATGGGCGAAGATCATTTATGTCAAGGATAGAGATATAGAGAAGTAATATACTTTCCCGCTATCCATTTCTAAACTATCTCATATTTCGAGACAATCAAAAATGCTCGGGAACTATGTCATCCCATACCTAAAGTATCGGCTATTGTAATAAAAAACTTAGGGAGCTTTGACGTATCTCCCATCAATCGCCCAGCTAATAACGCCCTTCATAAAGGGTAATAGTGACATTGGGCGCATGTTAGGACGAAGTATGTCTACCTCATCTATTCCCAATTTACCCAGGGAACCATGAAATCCGGGATATTTATCGGTCCTTTAAGATGGACTATGAGAGACTTTGTGTCTCATACGGGAGAAAAGTCATTATTCCTATCCCACTTAGGGAATGGCTGTAAGAGTTATACAGCGTTTTGTAGGGAATGACAAAAATCCCATACTTGATAGTCCATGTTAAAGGACCGGAGAGGATTATTAGTCCTCTCCGATCCTTTGAGATGAAGACCGATCTTACTCGGCCTTCTTCTCTTCCTTCTTCGCCTGTCCCTTGAGCTTGACGTATCCCTCCTCGTCCAGCCCATTGTTGCTCTTCTTCTCTTCCAGGAACTTCAGATACTCGTCCTTCGTCACTTCTTTTGCCTTTTCCTGAAGAGCCTGGAGAGCAGCGATCTGGCCGTCCAGGTCCGAGACGACGATGGAAGCGGGATCTTCTGCCACGGAAAGGAAGGCATACGTGGACACCTTCGAGAAGATCCGCTTCACGGTGAGGAAAGGATCGGCCTGGGACGGAGAATTATCCGTATCCGCGATCACCTTGCTCATCCCAGCCAAGATCGTGCGGTAGGACAGAGAAAGCTCCGCTGGAATGGCGATGAACTTTTCTTTGTCCTCAACTTCGTGGATGTTGGCGAGCATTTCCGTCACGATGGAGATCAGAGCCCCACCGATCAGACCATTCTTGTAATCCTTTTTGTTCGCATCCCACGAACCGATCAACTTCCCGGCCAGCTTGTTGTCCGGGTAGGCGCTAAGGATCTCCAACCGACCCTCGTGGGAATCCGTCTTGTCTTCCAGATCGGTGTATTCCGCCATGAGACGGAACAGATCATTCACCGACCTCTTGTTGATGGCGAGCGGCTGGTAAACGGGAACCTTCTTAGTCCCGTAGTTGTTCAGGATCCCGGCCACGTAGAAATCCAGCGAAAGCTTGCTCTCGGGATTCGTGGGATCACTGGGGCTATTGTCGAAGGAAACCAACTGGGCGGCCCCGGCGACAATCTTTTCGGTGAGGTTGTTCATTTCTTTTCCTCCAAAGGAAAAAAAACCGGAATTGTTCCGGTTTGGTTAGTAAATCGAAATAATCAAGACAAAAAGAAACCACGATGGAAAACCTTAGTCTTTGAATAGACTTTTGGCCTTTCATCGTGGTTTCATCTCATCAAGATAATAACATAGGCTGGAATCGAATTTGATAAGTTTTTTATAAGCGCGATTGCTGGCATGGTATTTGCTACACAACTACATGACTATATAAATCTTCATAAGGTATTCATAAGTTTGATAAGCTATTCATATAACATAGTAATATAAATACCTATGATTCACTCATAAGCTTCATGAAAAGCTCATAGGAATTTCTCATATAAATAGTCATGAAAAATTCATCGTGTGTATGAGCCACTCATGAATGTATCTTACATAATTGTTATGAATAATTTATCCTGGACCAATGGCATTTATTTTTCTCTACTAAAATAAAATCAAAATTTCCCGAACGGTTTAAAATTTCCCTAAAAATTTTTTTCAAGATTTTCCGAAATAGCCTGTAAACATATAGAATCACCCGGCTGTACTTGACGGCATATGGTTGGTCTATTATTATATATTAAACAACTAACAGACTGACCAAGAGAACCCGATAAACAAACACATCTATTATCTCTCATTTTCATTGAATATTTGGCTATATCGCCATCTTGTAATAAATCATGAGATATACTTAGAGAATCTTGTTCTGTTACCTCAATCTATTTATCATCTATTCTATGATAACAACACGCTCCACATGTTTGACAGTTTAACATAACTTACTATCGTCTATTTCCATTATTTCAAAATCATTTATATTACATTGTGTCAACTCTCCATAGGACATCGGATATTTGCGTGTAGTATAATAATCAATAACGCCATATTCGAAATCATATACTTCAGGATTTTTTGTTATATAGGCATAATATAAAGTAGTCTCCATAACCGTATTATGAATAATTGTTATATCATTCACAAATAACCCGGTAGGTATATGAATCATGACTTTCATCTTTTATCTAACTTTCTATGTAAAGTTTCAGGTAATTTACAAACATGAATAAACCAATGAGCCAATTCATGTAATAATACTCCTGGCAATTTTAATCCTAACCCTTTACGAATAAATATAGTTTTAGAATTAGGATGGTAGGCCGCGATATCGCTACTTATAATATATTGTGGTAACTCTTTATAAAATCTAATCCTCATCTTTTATATCTTTAGGAGTCAAACATGGATAGTCTTCACAATCTACGTATAATAATGGATCTGTATAAGGGTCCATTTTATATCCATTACTAATATTCTTTGCTACCTTATACGCTACTATTCTTGCAAACATTTCCAGGTCATCAAAGGATATGTTATTATATCTTTGAGTATTTTGATCGTAATAGCCATCGTCAGGTTCAAATGACTCTCCTGCTATGGCTGATGTGTATGCTGAATCGGGATGTGGTTCTATTCTCATATATCTATTATCGACTACTGCGGTTATATCTTGAACATAATTAAGTTTATATGTCTGGATGGCCGCGCATGATCAAACTAGAGGATGTTCAATTTATTAAATCCAAATACATAGTGTTAACTGAACATGTATCAGAAGCTAAGATCGATTTTTTAATAAATCAAAATATTAATACCCTTACCAATGCAATAAAAGAAACTGTTAAAGCATTGCATTTTACGTCCGAAACAGCTTTAGACTTAGACACTATACATAATGCAAACAAACTTATTCAATATATAAATAGTGAAAAAGTCCAGGTAGAAGTCAGAAATCAAATTCAGAAGTTACAAAAATTAAAACCAAAACTTCTGGCCGTAGATAAAACTCTACCAAAACATAAACGGTTTCATTTTAATTTTAATGCGAACCTAAATGCTTTTTTTGATGCCTATGTTAAAGCTAGTTTTGCGACACTCCTTGATCTACCCCGCCTAATACATTCAACCTTATTAAAGAGTAGTGCATACAATACAGATCTAATTCAAAACGCTCTCTCAAAAAGCCATACGAAACTTTATTTTCTTTTAGAAGATTTTCCTAATTTCATTGAGACCCTTCAGTTATGGGATATTGCGAAACAAAGTAAATTATTTACAGACTCTCTTCTTGAATTTGATCTAATCGATCAACCCCTATTTGGACAAATTACAGGTTTGTTCGAAGAAGATACAGAGTTAAATAGCAATCCCATAAAAGTACAATTAGAATCTTGGGTACAAGATCTATCAGATGTTAAATATGAGACTCTTGCTAAGGCTGGAAATTACACTGTTGTAAAACCACTAAATAAACTATCATACCTTAAATTGGGCTATAGAACTCAATGGTGTACATCTATCCCAAACTTTACTAGTGGCATTTTAGGATCACGAAACATTAATACTAAAGTACCAATAGAAGACATCAAAAACCAAATAGTTGAACGAACTGTAAATTATCCCAATGCTATAATTGTATTAAAAGACAATAAACCCTTTATACAATTAGATAAAGAATCAGATCAAATAATGGATGTTAATGACAAGTCTTTAGGATCTTTTACTTTTGAAACTAATTCAAGTGATATGGATCCATTACTTGGTAGACTTATACCTGAGTTGAGACAAGTAGGACATGCTCTTATACCAAAAATCGATGGACTACAGAATATCGATCCTACTAAGATAGATCCTGACAATGATTATGACTTTGTAAATCCTCTTACAGATTATATGATCACATCTTCAGCGTTTAAATTAGCTATATTTAAAGCGGCGCTAAATTTAAATACTACAAAAGCTTATGTGTATATTACATCCAACTCAGAAATATTTAAAGATCCAAATCTGGCTTCGGTATTACGTGCAATTAACATAGTGCCAGTAGATATGACAAAAATAACAGTTGCACGAATCTTAGAAACAATTAAGAATAATCCAAACTTATTTAACCAATATAATAAAGTTTATTCAAATCATCAATATACAGATTTGTAATTTTATGTATACTACTATTAGATTGACATTATATGGCAAAACTTAAACCCAATCAATTTATTAAATCCAGTTTAATGCCTTTATCAGAAGCTATAGAAATGTCAGAAATAGCCGAATATTATTTTGCGGTATTAGACAATATTATCATACATATATATGAGCAAGATGATAAAGGGAATACTAGGAACGATAAGACAATGTCAGGAACTGAGTTTTGCAGTACCTATTTTAATATGTATGTAAATAGGAAACCTAATTTCTTTGGTAGTATTGAACATTCCAATAGATCAGAAAGACCAATAGACAATCATTCTTTCCTTTCCTCTGTTCTTAACGAATTAACCGATAGAATAAATCAAAATCATATTTACTATACTGCGCATGGAATAAAACAAAAATTAGACTTTCCTAAACATTATGTAGTAGTAGATTCTAAAACAGTTGGAATGCTAGGGCTTCGTAGAACCGAAGCAGCATATTCAAGAAGATATAACACTATTTTTATAAATACCCTCGTAGGTAGGTCTAGTTTACTCCATCTACTACGTCATGAGTTAAATCATTTTATAAGTGCTACAAAGGGAGACGAAGCTCTTTCTACTCCTAATGATAACCTAGATACGTATTATAGTCTTTCACAAGAAATTCCTAAACGTTATTCTGATAAAGTAGCTTGGGAAAATAGAGAAGAAGAAATACAAGCCGAAACTTTAACTTTACTTGTAAAATGGAAAGAATCACTTATTGATATATTAAGTTCAGATGAAATATATCATAAGTTTGAAAAAGCTATATTTGATCCTATTGAGTTAACTTCCTTGTGTATGAAAGAAATAGCACCTAAGGTAGTAAATCGTATTGGAATAAAAGATTTTCCAGATATTAAAACAGTTAATTTAGTTATTACACAGTACATTAAAGAAAACGGCAGAATGTTTTTAACTCTTGCTAGGGAACAACGAAAAAATAAACCAAAAGAGAAGCTGTCGCTAGATGATATTACAAAGGGTCTGATATGGTTTAAATAATCGGAACTTTAAAATATCAAGGCTCATTCTTATCATCTATTTCGACATCTACATCATATTCGTCTAAACGTTCTAGGCCATTAACCAGATCTTGTACTGTCAATTCAGATAGTTTTGTTTTTAGAAATTTTTTCTTCCAGGCTGACCATTCTTTATAGTGTTTATTCTTTGATAGATTAACTCTAGCTCTAATCTCGTCAGCTTCATAACAACTATCGTAATGACCCATCTTGATTCTCCGGCTTATCTAAAATTATTAATGGATACTCTCTAAATTCTTCAAGCACCGTTTCTGAAATGTATAAAGTCTCATCAGTATTGTTTACTGTTATAATTTCAAATTCGGAAAAAGAATGGCCCGAAAGATCAGTTACTAATTGCGATGAACCTAATAAAAATATTAAGGTATTAATAGCATTTCTATAGGTAGAAAACACTATAGGACGATTGTATGCAGAAACATAGGAACCATCTAAAATATTAGTTATAATGTACATATAATTTCAAACTCTGCTCGTGCAAATGCTATAGGCGTTCTTTCTATATAATAACATAATCCAGGAATTTTAAAAAACTCCTCTACATCCTTATCATTAAAGAACATAGGAGTAGAATAATTTAATAGAATATATGAACCGGCATCGTCTGTTCCTAAGTGATAAACAAACATGCCGGTTGGAATATGTATTATGCGACAATTACCCAAGAGGATCTACCTCTATAAATTCAAATTCACTAATACCACATTGTACAGAATGTCTAGGATCATCACCGTTTAAAAACCACTTAGTAGTATTTGGTAACTCTAGATATGCAGATGAACAATCCATAATACCATATGGATTACGATCTAAGACTATATATCTTGTATGATTCCACGAAGTAATGAAATAGACATATAAACCAGTTGGGATATGAAGGATATTATACATTTATAACCTCGAATTCAGAGGATGTGCAAGTTTGAGTATCATTACTATATCCAAATCCTATCATATAACTAGTTATATTATTAATAGATGGGTAGATTGAAAAATCATTTGGATCACTAAATAATAAGGCACATTTATCTCCGCTTGAACGGCCCACTAAAAAAGCATGAGCCCAAAGACCAGTTGAAATATGTAACACTCTATACATGAATAAGCTCAAATTCTGCGGGATCTATTTTAACACGACCAGCAATAATTTTTAACATTGCTAGTGCAAGTGATTTATATTTATACGATACTAATGTGCCAGTAAAGTCAAGAGTATAATATATTCCAGCGGTTTCCCAAGTTGGAGCAGTATACACATGGACTAAATTACCAGTTGGAACATGAAGAATATGATACATTAGATTTCTATTACCTTATAAACAATATTAGGATCTAGCGCATTAGTGTATAATTCCTTTAACGCTGCAAGGTTTATTGGATCATCAAAGTTCATTGGACCCACATCAAAAAAGGATTCATCAGAATATGGAATATACTTACCATCAATAACTAGAAAATCTACTAGTTTAATCCTATTATTTTTATTTAATCGATCCATTTCAATTAAGTAGCCGATCATACTGTAATAGTTGTAAAAAAGAATCTCAATTCAGTAAAGGTTAAATTTCTATTGTATATACTAGTAGATATTGCTTCATTTAGCATAGTCAAATCTGGATTATCCTTCTCCGCTTCTAACATTACAAATGCCACATCATTCTTATTATTACGATCTACTTGAAGAATATAGGTAGTCATTTCTCAATAACCTCAAAATGCTCTATTGGTTCCTTAGTGTCATTAGAAATAACGTACATCAAGGGTGTGCAATCAGGATGCAGGAGAAATGATGCCAAACGATTCATATAATGTTTTGTTGGACCTATTGTGAACCTAGTACGGACCTCACCATCGTCATAGGTCGATACCTTATGAATCAGTTCGCCGCTGGGGATATGAACGATATAATACATCCTCATACAAATATTATCGGCATATACCTCGTAACTATTAGAGCGAGTTGAGAAATATGAGAAAATAGTCGCGGGGCTTCGCACGTAAAGGGTTAGAAAGACTTGAATTAAATGTATGAAAGAAAAGTTGTGCCTTGAAGACTTTACTAAAAATGTAAGAATACCACAATCATTGGTTAACTTCGAAGATGAGGTTACTAATGAAGTGGCTTATAGTCTCTTTAATCAACTAATCCAAAAATACGATATTGGGCAGGCTATTGCAATTACCCGCACACGATTGAATTCCTTAGGTTTAGATCTAACTCCTAGGAAGGAACCAGTTAAGAAGCCAGTAGTTGCTAGGCCAAAACCCGCGCCAGTAACCCAACCAGAACAACCTGGACTGTTTGGTAAAGAGGAAGATTACTTAAGGTATTTCTCATAAGGTTGCCCAGACAAACCTTCTATTGCCAGTTTGATGCAGTCTTTGAATTACTACTGATGGATACTGTATATCTATATCTCTAAGATCATTTGGTTTAGAGGTATAATGTGTCCCCATATTGTATATAGTATACACACATCGGATTTCATTTTTATTCTTCTCATCTAAAGCAAATAGATATCCGCGCATTATATTATCTTACCCTCTAAATCATTATCTAAGTAATATAAACATTCTATTTGATCTTTATTGTATAAGTCACCATACTCATCTTCTTCGGTGATACTTGGATCAGTTATATCGATCCTAAGAAACTCTGATAAATTTGTTGGAATACTCTTATCAAACATATGTAGAGTAGAACCGCCTGGACGTAGATTTTTACAGGCTTTTTCTAATGTATGTTCGTAAGTATCCCAAGTATCAGAGAATGTAGATCCAACTGGGTGTAAATAAAATAAGCATGTTTCTTTTAAATACATTCCTGTTGGTATATGTAAAATTTTATAGTGGTCGCTCATAAGTTACTCAATATTTCAGAAACTACAGCATACTCAATTTTCGTGCCATTTTTAGTGCATGGATAAACATAATAATCAGGATTAGAGCTAGGCTTTAAATAAAATAAAATTTCTCCGGTTCCTGCAATACAATCAGTGTATTCAACTAAACTATCATCGCTCTTTCTGAAAAGACCAATGTAGGAAATGCCTTCATTATAAAACAAAATTTTCATTATTAATAATCCCTCTATACTTAGTTGCAGTATTCTTCAACGTCATGATACTTACAGTCTAACTTGATCTCTGGAAATGTGATCGGTTCCCTTAAACGAATAAATTCAAATTCCTCTGGTTCACAAAGTTCCCACTCGTCATTATTTCTATTATAACTGCGAATTTCCAATAAGCAAGCTTCTTCTAAATAAAAACAACGAGGATTTTTATGCAGGTAAACAGCATCACCAACACCATTTATAATTAATGTAGTCACAACCCATAAGCCAGTAGGTATATGCAAGATCCCATATGAACAATCATCAACCACCTGGATATACCTCATGCTTAATAAACTTATCGACAGAAGAGTCCACTTCAATAAGTAAAAATTCAGATTCTTCTACTGATAACAGCTTACCCTCATATCCCTCATTATTAACGTATCCTACACCACTGATAGCTGCACGTTTTATCATTTCTTTACTATACTTTTTATCCTCAGAAGAAGCGCCGTCCGTACCTAATTGGAAACCAAACCAATAAAAAGTTAAATAAAGTCCAGTAGGAATATGCAGAATTTTATATTTCTTCTTTTTCTTTTTCATACTGCGTCTATAAATTCAAACTCTACTTTACTACAAAACCCATGCTCTACTTCATAATGATCAAATGCTGTAGTGTCAATTACCATACCGAAGTCATCATAAACAACTATATATGCAACAGTTGTAGTATGATTAAATTCAAACGGATTAAAATTAGTCTTTCCATATAACACTTTCCGTGGAGTTTTTGTGAGTTCAACGATGTGACAAGTTGGATGATACTTATATACCCATAACCCAGTAGGAATATGTAAAATATTATAATATTTTTTCATGGTAATTTTATAAATTCAAATTCAGCTGCACAACAAACTCCGTATTCAAAAATAAAAGACCACTCTTCACTCTTTTCTGTATGAATAATGTCTAATCGCTGAAACTTAGAAGGTTTAAAGTTCTTTTTACTATAGTTTACCGGCTTCCAGTCTGACGTAAGAGAGACCATTCCAGTAAGATTATAGTATTCTATTAAAAATAGTCCAGTAGGAATATGCAAAATACGATATTGCGTATTGGTCATACCTATATTATCGACTAATTTTTACTCCCCATAAGGGTTTAGTAAAATATTTATCCCTCGGAATTAAGTATATGCGTATATCTCAACTCTTGCATGAAGAAATTAAGAACCCTGTGCCCGCCGCTTAATCCAACAACCAAAGTTATAATGGCTACTAGAAGGAAAGATAGAAAAATTCGATATCCTATTTTTATATTAGAAAACCATGACATATTATATTCCTAAGAGACACATGCTTCAATTGCGGAAATAACCCAATTCCAATCTTTGTCTAAGTTTAATTCCTTAGTTATAAATTCATGGGTTTCTAAGTTAAGATCAAACCAATTGGCGGAATGGGTGAGCAGATTTATTACCAATTCAGGTTCATGGGGCTTCAAATCCCATTCCAATTGAATATCACCATTGGGTGTAGGGTAGATATAAAATTTAGGGAGGTCTTCTGGATATGATTCCAATAGCTGCTCTAGCCAAAGTAACCCAGGTTTGTCTATTTCTCTACCATCTCCATCAAACCATCCTGGAGGAAGTTCTGCAAATTCCTTAAGTCTACTTTTATATCTGTTCATCAAAATTTTCTAATTCAAAAGCTACGATAATTGACACAGGCTCTGTTTTAGACCAGTCTAAGGGAGACATAAAAACATTAGCCTTTTCTTTGACACTTAAATGTAGTTTTCTACGAACGCTATGATCTGCAGCATATTGTGTTATTCCAATAGCTCTGAATGTACAGCCTTTCAAAAGTCTGTAAAAATCCACATTTTCATTGTCGTAGAAAAAAGCAGTTATAGTATCAGTTCCAATGCCATCTACCCTCCAACAAGACGTTCTGAGTTCTTCTAAAAGGTCAAATTCCTTTGGCGTTATATCCTTATAAGGCTCAATTTCAAATTCAAATCTATTACATTTTAATGGTTCATTGCTTTCGGTTAAACCATGATTGGTCATCTTTTTATACTCCTTCATATAGTATCGGCTCCTTCACATATACCCTTAATATTTTGATGCTTGATTTTGAATTAAGTTAGAACGTTCAAAGGAGACATTAATGCCACGTACAACTAATTTTTTATGGGAAATCGATGACTGTGAAGTAGATGCGTATAAGCTCTTTCTAGCCGACCTTGATACTAAGCTGGGAACTGCTCTTCAGACTTATACTGCTACACTTGTTGGTGGCACTGTAACTGTTGCTAATACCGCAATTAAGTCAACCAACAGAGTCATCTTCAATCGGTCTACAGCAGGTGGAACTCCAGGCCACCTATCTTATGTCATCAACGCAGGAACTAACATTGTCTTTACAAGTTCAAGCGGTACAGACACAAGTTCGATTGTATATCAGATTTTCTAACAAAAGAGCCCATAACGGGCTCTTTTACATTAAGGATATAATACTCTGGCTGAGAGGTAAAAGCTTAACTAATGGCTATAGTCTTTGGACGCTTCTCTTCTGGTACTATTCTTTCTAATTTAATAGAAAGCATACCATTAAGAAAATCAGCGCCTTTAACTACAATGTTATCAGCAAGAGTAAAAGTCTTGGTAAAGGCTCTTGCTGAAATGCCTCTATGCATTACAGTGTAATCAGCTGTAGGTTCTGTCTGTTTAGAGCAAGAGATAGACAATAATCCATCATGAGTAGTAATCTCAATATCTTCCTTAGAATATCCAGCCAAAGCTAACTCAATAAGGAAATTGTATTCATCCATACGTAAAATATTGTATGGTGGAAATTTGGCGTTCGAATCATTTTCCATTAGGCTTTCAGCATATCTAAAGAAATCGTCGAAACCAATTGACATAGGTTTAAGAGTTGAAAAAGTGTTCATTCGCATATATTTTCTCCTGTTAGGCAGAATGTGTTATTAATAGGTGAGCCCGTTAGGCACTCATTGTAGTTCTCAGCCAGAGTACTACATCATATTTAATTATTAAAGTGGTGAGCCTTTTTGGAATCGAACCAAATCTGTTTCATCAACATATCCTGGCGATAGACCGTTATATTTCAAACAAAGCGGGGCCGTTACCGCAATCTATCAAGGCCCAGATCTTACGTGTAGTGTTTCTAGACCAGTAAAGCTTCACGGAAAGCCGCTTGAAGAGTTGTAAAAGATCTATTTTGAAGACCAAAAACATTATCAAAGTCTATTGTGTACTTATGATCATTCTTTTTATGGATGGAAATAAAATCACGCAACGCTGGAGAAGTGTATATGTCATTAGATTCTGTAATGGTGTAATTTGTTCCATCAACTAGTAAAAGCATTTATTCCTCTATTATTAAAGTTTTAGTAATGTTATTACGTGGGTCTAACACTAAATATGTAAATTGAGACTCGTCTAACTCTAACAAAGCTGCTACTTCTTCTATAGTACTTACATAATAATTGTATCGAACAGAAGTTACAACGTTAGGTATCCAAGCAACATTCTCGTTAGTCTCGCCCATATCTGTAGCAAAATATACTAATTCTCCAGACGGAATGTGTAGAATGCCATAGGTTTCAGCTGGGATCGTCTCCATAAACATATTATCGACAACGCATGAATTAAGTTTAGAGAAAATCATGGATGAGAAAGAGTTAGAAACACGTTTAAACGAACTGAAGAAAGCGTCAGAGAAACTGACTGCAGACATAGGAACATTGATAACTATATCTACAGATCTGATAAAACGCGTTAAAAAATTAGAGGGTAACTGCAAAATCCATCACAAAGATTCAGACTAAGCTAACATGTCTAATGTAGTTTGATACATATCATTAACTACTGAAATTACCTTAGCATTTGCTTCATATGCAGTCTTAAATCTTTCTAGATTAATAGCTTCGTTTTCTAGGCTTACTCCTTCAGTGTCTTGCCTATACGTGTTCAATCCAAATAGTTGAGTAGCTATAGAAGATGCTGAAGCAGTTAGAGAATTTTGGAACATTCCAAACTCAGCGTAGTTCTGACTGGCTTGTGTTTCTATTCCGTTTAGATCCGTATTCAAAGAATCTGTGTTAAAATTAGTTGTTATACTTTTAGGATCTGTTATTTGTACAGATATAGCACTAGCAAATCCTAAATCTGTTTGTCCAGGACCTGAAAATATATTCTGCTTTAATGTGCCGTTAACAACTGTAGAAACGTCCGCAGCCATAGAATCTAATGCTGCTAATTGTTTAGGAATAACTGTATATATTGCTGTGTTATTAGCCCCAATCTTCCCACCGGTAATAGTAGACGAGTCTGTCATAGTTACAGCTTTGTCGGTGCTAACTAATACTGCTTTATCTGTATATATAGTTACTTGATCATTCTTTTCATAATTGATGTTTATGTCCATTAGCTTAGATAAATCTTCTAATTTAGTTTGTCTAGTATCAATCAATTGAGACTTAGAAGATGCATCTAAAGTGCTTGGAATTTCTTTATTTAGTTCTGCAATAGAAGATAACAGTCCATTTGCAGTAGATAACAAATTTGTATTGTTTAATTTAAGGGCGTCAGATTGATTTACAAGTTGTTCATCTTTAGCATGAAAGGTATCTACTAAAGTATTGGACGCTTGCAAAACTAGAGATTTATAACTATCTTGTGTTGCTGGGGTAGCTTTGCCTAAATCATATAAAGCCACTCGTAAATCTTGAATACTCTTATAAGTAGAACCTTCAGAAATATTTAGAATGGAGTCCATGTTATTAGCAATAGACGCTAAAGTATCTGAATAAGTTTCACCAGATGTTGTTTTAGATATAAGCTTATAAAGACCTATGTTTCTATCTTCAGTAGGTCCTATAGTCTGTACTCCATAAGGCAGCATAGTTTCAAATTCTAATCGCTGCGCGGTATAATTTGGAGTATAAGCATTTGCTATATTATTACTTGTTGTAGCAATACCCTTACTTGCAGCATTAAGCCCTGAATATGCGGTATATAAAGAAGAAGTTAACATACTAACTTATCGGCAAAAAGAAATTACAACTTAATGACAAAATCGCTGAAAAATTCAATTTCTTTTGGCTCTTCAAAAAAAGCATTGTCATCATATGTTAATACTTCTAATGCCTCTTTTAGAAATCGGTCAGGATTATCATCACAAATTCTAACCGCTGCGCCAATCATTACTATAGCATTAGGAATAAAAATCTCTTTACTACTAGGATAGTAACAATCAGATGTTATATCATGTAGCTTATATTTTGCCATGTATCTAATATCGACACATTCAAGCCAAAGTTAAGATTTTTGGTGGTGGATATGCAAACCCAGCATGAACAGGTATACATTCAAATTCTTCTCTAAAGAATTCTTGTGTTGCTGGTACTGCTCCGACACAATAATCCGCTAACGGAGCTCCACCAATATATGCTTTATGATCAACAATGCTAACTATCATTTTCTCAGCCGAGGGTAGATCGGAGAATAAAACAGAACTGTTGGCCCTGTTTTTAGAGTTAACGTATTCTCCTGTGGGGAGATATAAAATTTGAAATGCGTCCATACTACAATAACCCATCGCAGAAATCGTATAATTGTGAAATAAACGAACGTAAGAATACGCCTCTGGAAGTATTAGATAAATTATCAAAAATATTCTCTTTTACCCCCGGAGACATATAAGTTTCATAATAAGGTATTATATTATGTGATAGAAACTTTTTTCTATCTTCTGAGGGCATGTGTTTTAATTCTACCTTATGCCTAGTAAAAATTTTTAATGCTAATTCTCTAGCATAGGATGAAATTTCTCCATCATTAACTTTAGGATCTAAATTCCTGCCTGTAAAATATTGCTCTAATCTATCAATAAATAGTGGACGGTTTTCTGGAACAGTCTCTAAAATATTATCTACAGTCAATTCAAGTAAAAGATTTGTTGCTTGTTCTATATGGGTTAGTTCATGGAAGAAAATTTCATTGAATTGTTCTTCTGAGATTTCTAAAATATTAGAAACGCATATATCAAAAATTACAAATGGAATTTTCGCAGTCCCTTGTGATTGAACATTCAATAAGGAATTGGTAGCACCGTAAGAGTTTAAATTCTTTATTTCATATGCTAGGTTAAATTCTTTAAGGAAAAAGCCAGCGGGATTTAATAGCTGGCTAAAGTAAGAAAATAAGAATTTTTTAAGTGTCGGGTCTGAAAAGGATGGATCATTAGCTGCGTTTAGTTTAGTTAAATACTTACGAACTCCACCTTGATGTTCAATATAAGTACTTATTTTAGGCCATGCCGCATTAGCTATACTGAATGCTTTTTCAGTAAGAAACACAGGTTTAATGAAATCTGCTACTTCTAATTGTGCCATATAATTTAATTTACATAGTGAATTAAAAACTCAGACTTATTAATTGGTTTTAATTGTTCTGTTTTTGATCTAATTGAAGTGTGCTCACATAATAAAGTAATAATTTTATTGCCTTTTAAGTAGACAGTATAGTCCTCTAAACTGATATGATATTCAGCGAAAAGTCTTGCCATATTAGTAATTCGTTTGCGTTTAGAGAATCTACGAGTTTCCCAAAATATTTTTGGGGCTGTACAACTAAGGCGCGTAATTACTGTGGCATATTTACTTGGAATATAACCAGTAAAATTATAACTAAATAAGTAAACACCAAGTTTTAATATCTTATTCATAGTTAGTAAAAACCTATGTGCTTCTTTGTATGAATAGAACCCTTTATCGCTTGGATTTAAGCCGAGTATGTTTTGACCAGATGGAATATGTGTAATAACCCACATTATACTTTTACTACTAAAAATTCATTAGCAGAACTTACTTTAATAACACCTGTAATAGGGTCAGTAATAATTGGATAATACTGTAATGAGGATAGTCCAACTAAAATAGCGTGTTCCTGCATATGATATGTATCTTTTTTATTCCGTTTTCGTAAAAACTTGGGCCTTTGTTTAGGAAAGACGAAACGAGAACCAGAAAAGGAGGAAGAGCGCATGCTATATAAAGCAACTAAAAAACTACGTTTATATTTTTCGGCGTCTGTTTTTGAGTAGAACATGTATTTGCATTCTTCTATAGCAAAGGCCGGGGTTAGATGCAACAAAATAGTGTTTGGTGCCTTCTTATAGCTTAGAAAGAAGCCAGTTGGTAAGTGAAGGATAGCGTACATGATCTACAGCCTCATGTATAGTATCGGCAAGTGCAAGTGAATTAAGTAGTGATTAATGGAGATTTTAATGTGGAATCCGTTTCGCTGGTTGGACTCTTTTCTAACAGAGCATAAGCTATCTGAGTGGGTAAAAGACTATAAAGGGCAACTTTCCTATGGGAGAATTGGAGGAAATGCGTGTCTAGCTTTTGCCGTGTTAATTGGAACTGGCGGATTTCTTTTTGCCGCAGCGGATATCGGATACTGCTTATATATTAATAAACCTTTAGATATCTCTGCCTTGGATAAAACACTGTCTTATTGTTCAATGCTATCGCTTCAGTTTTTAGGAGGCGCTATTGGGTTATATATTCCAAGCAAGGCTACAGAAGTATCTGCTAAGAAAAATGCTCCAGATATATCAGAAACTATAGTTAAAATGTCAGCAGGTAAGGAAGATACAACAGGAAATGTATAATGGCTAATAATGTTTCAGCAGCCAAAGCTCAATATAGCGGAATAGCATTTCCTCCAAGAAAAGCTGGAGGTTCTGGATTTTTCTATACAGAAACAAACGAAGATTTGATTAGATCCAATATAAAAGTTATATTAGAAACTAAAAAGGGATCTATGCCAATGAATTCAGATTTTGGCAATTCTTCTCATGATCTGCTCTTTGAACCTATAAGTGAAGTATCTCAAAGTCTAATAGCAGATTTGCTAAAATCAGATATAGAAAAATGGGAAACTCGAGTTACAGTGGCATCAATAAAAGCGGCCAGTATCGATAATACAAGAATCTTTGAATTGATTCTACGCATTAAGTCTACTGGCCAAACTATGACGTATGTCGCTACGTTTTAGTCTATATTCTGTTCAATCATATGCTTAATAGTAACTACAGCACGATCTTCAATATTTAAAATGCGTTGATCTAATGACATACAATTAAGAAGCTCTTGCACAAAGGGTTTTGGATTGCTTCCATCGACACAAATTTTAGTTAGCAATTCTTCAAGACCTTCTTTAGTATAAGAAATAGCATCTCGAAGATGTTGTTTTACAACACTGGGATGTTTCAACGTCAGATAACCATATTCTGGTGTATATGCTTTTTGTACATCTGGAAAGTCATGTTTAGAAAAACAAATTACTTCAGTATCTAATTTTTGAAGAGCTTCAAGTACTTCAGCTTTTGAAGCAGGAAGCAAATTTCCAAAGGTAAGATTGGTTAAATGCATGAACGGAATGATTCCAGAAGTTTCAGAATGTTCCAAGTCCACAGAAAGGTCCACTGCATTTTTCCCTGGAAGTTGCGGTGGTGTGTTATGCACAATGTTAGAAACTTTACAATTTACAAATGGCACTAACCGTCCATACAAGGAGGATAGATACGTAGTTTTATCCTCTTTAATATTCAAAGAATCATCTAAAATTTCTTCTAAATTTGCTTTTGGCTCATCCTCTGGAAGAATTGAAGCAAGTTCTAGTCTATTTAAATCTACATCATATGCTAGAATTCCGTACCTTTTCTTCTTTTCTTGTAATACAGAAACCTGATTAACTTGCAGAGATAAATCCGTAAAATCCTGTTCAATAAAACAATAATAATTTTTTCCAACTAAATTATATGTGCAGGATTTAAATAAGCTAGTTACGGAAACCGTTCCAGGTTTAAAGAAGGACTTCCCTTGAAAGGTTAAAGTAGTCTTATCAAAAGAATTTAAATTTATTGGTAAAAATGCATCGACAGTATTATAACTTGTCCAATAATTAGTGCCTGCAGTACTTCCAGGGCCATATACTTGTGGATTAGTTGTCCAAACTGGGCCATTGGTTCCATTCCAAGTTAAAGTAGACCCCGAAGTGCCTGTTACACCTATAGTGACGGGATGCGCTCCAGCAGTATTTATATACAAATTACCAGACGTTGCATCAACCCATGTAGCACCTGCAGTAGGCGGCGGCATTGTATACGAAGTAGTTGATGTGATTGGAAGATTAATAGACTCTGGGACGTCCGCTTCTTTTTCTTTCTTTTTCTTTCTACCGAACATAAAGGTTCTCCACATAGTAGTATCGTCAGTATCTCGCAATTAAGTAGAGAGAAACTTATGCCATATATTACAGACTGGGACGGAAACACAATATCTTCAACGTCTAAGGAAGCCCTTTGGAGTAATAAGGGCGGTATGTTTAAGCCAGCTGGTGGTAAATTAACCTATTTTCCACTACCGTTAGCATATAAATCAGCTATCCCAGTGGTAGGAACCTTTACAATAACAGCGCAATATAAAAATCGCCCCGACTTAATTGCTAAGCATTTATACCAATCTGAAGACTATTGGTGGTTAGTTTATTGGTTCAATGGTATTTTAGATCCATTTAAAAGCTTAAACGTTGGCGATACTATATTAGTAGCAGATATAAGTTCAGTTAATTCGTTATTATAAAAATATGGAATTTGATCGCAGGGAATATTTTCAATATACTAATCATGGAGTCTCTGGAAAATTAACCAGAGGCCTAGTCGTATCTACTGAAGATCCGCTATACTCTGGAAGAGTTAAAGTCTGGATTCCAATTTTACACGGCGGATTTAACTCTGAGATTGCCGATGATTTAAATAGTTATTTGGGCAATAATGAGGGCGCCGATAAATTAGGGAACATAGACGCAGTTACTATTGAGTGCCTACCTTGGGCTTCTGTTATGTGCCATAATTGGGGTCCTACTACTGATACTGACTTTACTTGGGATACTTGTAAAAATAACTTTGGAGTAGTCAATATACCAAAGGTTGGAACAGAAGTCTTTGTTATTTTTGAAGACGATAATCCAAATATGCCCGTTATTATTGGTTCAGTACTTCATGAGTCTGAAGCGTTATTATACAGTCAAATTAAATCTCTTGAGTTAAGTCCAGGACTCTTAATTTTAGACCCTAATTCAAATACTGAACAAACACAACAAGAGTATCCAACTACAATATCAGAATCTTTTATCATTCGTGGAGAAAAAGGGTCACAACTATGCATAAGTGAGATAGCGGGTCAAGAACAAATCCTGCTTGGCGGCGCTATTAATCTAAAAACAAAATCAACAATTCCCGATGATGGAGATCCAAGATCAAAATATACTTTATTTACATCGGATTATCCTAATTTCCCAACCACAGCATCTGCACCATTTACTAGTAGACAATCGATTTATGTTGGCACTTCTCCATTAAATGTAAATCTTATTTCATCTACTCCAGGTTCCACGGTTAATACAACTGACGCTAATACAGTTGAAGCAAATCAGTTGGCTGGTATTGCCGCTGCTAATGCTGATAGTACTTCTACTTCTACCCCTGAAGCTACTAAAGTGTCTAAACGAGTTCCAATTACATGCAGCTGGCCTCCAGTGACCTCAAATGATCCACGGTCTTTTGGTTTTAATCGAGGTTATGAGATTCACCAGGGTATAGACTTATCAGTTAAACAAGTAGATTTAGTGGCTCCAATAAATTGTACCGTGTTAGCTTATAGGGATAGTCCAACTGCGGGTAAATATTTAATTGTAAAAGGTGAAGATGGTTATTGCCAGGCTTTTTTACATTTAGATTCCGTTATGCCTCAAATTATTCAAGATGTAAATTCTGGAATATATAAGAAATATGCTGTTGGTACTAAACTTGGAGTTACTGGTAAAACTGGTAGTTCCAGAGGTAGTGCTGGTGGCTGGCATTTACATTGGGAAGTTTTTACAGGCTCTGGTTGTGTTGATCAACAAACTGCTTTAACTAATAGAGTTAAATTGGCGCAGCAAAAGCCGCATGGGACATTTGGTTTCATAGATCCATTAAAAACTTGGTTAGGTTCCGATAGTGCTGTAGATTCCGCTGGAAATCCAGTGCAAAGCGAAGTTACTTTATCCGCTGCTCAAATACTGGGATACAGTGCAGTATTTAATGCTAATAATGATCCCTCTTTAAATAAACCTATTGGTTTGGAAATATCTTTGGTTCCAGGAGCGGAACAAATATTTATAAGACACTCTTCAGGTGGCTATGCTGGATTTGACGCTGACGGTAATTGGAAAGTTTATACTCCAGGAAACGCCGAGTTTAGAGTCAATCGTAATTTAGTATTTGACGTTCTTGGTGGAGTAATGACCTCTTGTTTAGCTTTCTGGACTAAAGCTAAAACAGTACTTAATTTAATTTCCATGGTTCCTACAAAAATAACTACAAATATGGATATTAAAGATTTACCAAAGATATTTACTCGCATGGAAAATACGAGACAAAAAGATATGGAAGATGCTCTTAGATCGAGTGCTTCCAATGTGTATTATAATTTGGTGGCCAGCTCTTTAGGTAAATCTTTAGAACAAATTAACACTGATAGGTTTGCTACAAGACACACACCATCAGAGCGCAACTATTCTTGTAATAAATGGGATTCTTTGATTGTAGCAGCACACGCTAAATATATTCCATCTAGTCATCCACTTGCTTCTGTACTAACTCCAAAACTTATGAAAGCTGTAATGTTACAAGAGAGTAATGGAGAAGAAAAAGCGGGCAAGGGTTCGTATGTAGGATTATTCCAACTTGGGGCCGCAGCAATCAAAGATATTACAAAACAAAATACTGTTAATATCGAAGATTATAGAGTTGCCGCTCCAAATATTGAAGTGGGTGTACAATTTGTAAAACGGTGTTGTGACATTATGTACTCCACCATCCCAGCAACATTAAAATCAGATTTATCGGAAGATGCTAAATTAGATATCGTGATGGCTGGATTGATGGGCTATAACTGGGGTCCATACGGTATTAGAGGATTATATAGAACTGTAGTTCAGCAAAGTAATACCATTGCTTATGTAGCATTAGAAGAGCGTTTTGTAAATAGTACATTATATACTAGGAACGCTACCAAAGGAGCTGAAACTCTTAATTATGCTCCAAACATAATGTATATCTATAAACGCATAAGTATCTAATGGAATTAACTATATGGACCACTCTGATATACTTAATATATTAGTATCTTTAGTAGAAGAAGAAGCTAAAACACCTCCTGAAGCATCTGTAGAACCTGCTAAAGCCGATCGTGCTACAGCATTAATTAATGCTGTACATAGTAGAATTAAAAGTTCAGATATCATTTCCTTTAAAACTCCCTTTTCTGAAATAAAACAACAAGCTGGAATTATTGCACAAGAAATAGAAAAATATCGTAGCGTTAATGGAATAACGTCCGATTTAACAGGCCCAGATCTTATTGATGAAATAGCTATTTCTATTTTACGATTGAAAGTATTATATGCTTATTCTGTATATATTTATCAGAATGTATTAAGTATAGGCAACCTTAAAAATACCTGGGGTAAGGTGATATGGGCTAAGCTACACTATCCTAATATCAAAGAATTAATAGCTTTTAATAGCATCTACGAGGGGTTACCACAAGAATATAAATTAGTTATAGATTCAGTTAAAAGAAAAGATATTCTTTCTGATTTGATAGAACAAAGTAAAACTGCCAGAAAAGATTTACAAGATTTAGAAAATGGAAAAACAACTGAAACTAAGCTTCGCCAACGTAGAGAAGAAGAACAAAAGCGTAAAGCTGAAGAAGAGGCGGAAGAGACAGAAAACGATGATGAAGTTGACGAAACTGATGACGATACGGTATTAGCTAAAGTATTAAATCCAAAAGATGTTGAAATAGCTGAAGAACCTTATGAAGAGTATCTTAAGTCTCAAGTTGCCGGTAGATTAGCTACGTTAGATCGTCATGGAGTTACTGATGACGCTTTACGTGATGAGTATGCTTATGAAGATACGCCATTGTCTAACATTTTGTCTCGATGGGAGCATATAAAACTTACGCAAGAAAGTAAAATTTATAATATACTTTCAAATTTTGTTGAGGGTGTAAAAACTAAAAGAACGTCTAAAGCAAAAAAAGAACAAAAGAAAGAAGATACAAATCGGCCTGACACAAGCATTCCAGTATCCCTTCAGATGGATGTCGAAACTTTCGAGCGGATTTTAGAAAGGAACTTACTTTCTGGTATTTGTAAAGAGTATTCTAAAGCTAATAAAGCAAACGTGGATACTATAGATACGGCTATCTATAAGTATTTTTCTGAATACGCCAGCGTAAAATCAACCTTACAAAAAGAACTGGCAAAATTTACAGGTAAGAAAAATAAAGAAGTAAAAAATCCAGAAACTGGTAAACGTGACTTAGTGGATGATGAAACTGCGCCATTTTACAACAATCCTGGTGTTGTTAGTGGGGATTCTAATCTTAGTGACGATAAGGGACAAGGGACATTATTTGATGTAACTAAAACACCAGAGCAGGGTGGCCAATCATATACTGATTCTGATAGCAACGTGCCTCAGAATACAACTAAGGAACAAGAATTACAAGAGCTTCCAACGCAAAAAGTTAGTGGCGGTAAAGTTAGTGATCTTAATATTGCTGCGGATATTTTTAAAGACAATAATTTAGCTATTAAGTACTTTAATAACCGAAATTTTACTCTTCTTATTGGTAAACTTCTTACTATTTGGGATACTCAGGAACAGTACAAAATAGCTTATGTAGATCCAAATACAAAAGCATTAATTACCAACGCCTTTGGTAAGTTTATTAGAGATTATAGTAATGGTGATATAGAAGATCTATATCTTCCAATCCCAGTAGAATACTTAGAACTAATGTCTGATAGTTTAGATATCTTAGTATCAATTGCTAATACTAAATTACCAATAACCGCATTTACTGAAACTAAATTACGCACCATTTTCCAATCAGTTATGCCAAATGCCTTTGATTTACTTTCATTAGAACAACATCAAAAAGCAGAACTGGCTAGGGAATTAAAAACGGGCATAACTTTTTCTATTGACACTGTCGGAACAGCGGGGTTAGAATTATCATATAAAGCTCTTGTTCTTGATCGAATTAAAAAAGCCTTAGTCACTGAAACAGATCCAACGACTCTAACAAATTTACGTAATGCTTTAACACAAATAACTAATTTACAAGATACCGATGCTGAGACTATTAAAACTATAGCTTCTACAGTATTGTCTGGAAATATCTTAGTAAGAATAGAAAATCTGCTTAAAGGCTCTGCTGAAGAAGAGGCTCCAGTTCAAGAGCCAGTTATTCAGCAACCTAATCCAGAACAAGAGCAAAAAATAAAAGATATAAAACTTACAGCTACTGTTTTAGGTACCTTGATTTTTGATAAATTTTCTGACTTTGATGTGGCAACTAAAACAAAGACATTAACATTTAATGGCAAAACATATACAGATGCCAAAGATTTTATATCTGCTCTTGCCAATATGTCTAAAGAAGAGTTATCTGGCTTATATAATCAAATTCAAACTGGTTCTATGCTTACAAATGAATTTGATAGAGTTACAAAACAGAAATTGGCTTTTTACGATATTAAGGGCGGCCCAGCTGCTAAAAACAAAGAAAAGTTAAATATCAATTTTAACAGATTACTTACATTAAAAGAATCAAGACTTGTAGAGGCAACTGAAAAGATTGAAGGCGGTCCAACTTTAGCCTTAGAAAATGCGTATGTTGCGCATATAGTCAAATCTGCTGGTCCTATTCTTCAGGATTGGGACCTAACAGTAAAGCGTGTCCCTACTTTTTTAATGAACTTATCTGTTATAATGAGAAAATATGCCGAATATAAGCATAAACCAGGATCTGAACAGTCTCTTGGTTATGGCTCCTTATCGCAAGACGAATATTTAGCTGCTAAAGCTTTATTGGAAAGACTGACGCCTGGAGAAAAGGCTAGTACTGGCACCTTAAATAGTTTAGTAATAGATTTAAGAAGTGCTATTATTCCAGAGGATACAGTAATCAAATTAACTGATCTCTTTTTAGAGGAACATAGTAAGATTGAAGAGAGTATTTTCTTTAAACCTATTAGAGCTGAATACATAATGGCTCATTATAATTTATTAAAAGTTTGGCTTTATAACTTCTTCTCTAATAGAAAAGATATAATAAAAATTTTAAATACTGTGTATAAAAAAGATGAGGCTGTTGGATCTTTTGAAAATCTACGTGACTTTTTATTACTCCATCTTCAATTAATACTACACGCAATAAAAGGCGAAAGATACGCTGAAAAGCTAATCAGAGAAATTAGAGCTATTTGTTCTGGTAACTATGAGTATTTTACTTCTTCCTCATTACAGCAAAAAGCACAACCTGAAGAGGATGTGCTTTCAGAACTGGCACCAGATGTAGATGAAGAAGAATTGGCTCGAAGAGAAGATGCGCTTGGTGAATTAGAGTTTTAGGTTGGTTTATTAGCTTCAAGAATAGAAGTTACAAAATGCTCTACTTTTTCGTAGGGCATTTTTCGTATAGACCATAAAGATTTTCTAGTGGTCATAAATCCTACAGTAACTAATTCATAAAATTTATTATTTGTAGCCTTTAGAAACAAAAGTTCATACAACGTGTAATGAATTTGGTGGCGTACAGAAAACAGCATTTTGAATGCTTTCCATGCGCTTATGTTCTCATTGCTGTCATGAAAGCACATTACCCAAGGGAGCATTTTAGCAGTAGCCAAGGTCTTATCAGTATCATGTTTTGATGCTATCATTTCTAAATGAAAAGGTGGAACATAGATAGATTTTTTATATCCACAATATTGTCCACGACTTATTAGTCGCAGCCATAAAGGCGCTTCTGATATCATCTCAAAAGAGATAGCTTCTTTAGTAACTAAATTATTTAAATATGTTACTACAGTTGGTACGGTTTGTAATTTATGTTCGAGTAATCGCATATTACTTAGTTGAAGAGCCAAAACCCTTTTCTTGACGTGTGCGTTTATTTTTTTCTATTTCAAATACTAATGAATCAATTTCTTCGATTTCTACCGGAATAATTTCCTCTACTGAAAACTGAGCAATAGCAGTTCCAGGAGTAAGTTTGAGTGTAGTTTTACCGGAATTATGTAGAATTACTTTCCATTCACCCATATATCCTGGATCAATAACTCCAGCATATACTTCAATACCATTCTTATTTGCTAGTCCAGAGCGTTCATGAAATTTAACCCAATACCCATCAGGAATAGCACAAGCCAATCCAGTAGAAGTTAGTGTGCGTTCTCCTGGCTCAAGAATCAAATCGAAAGGTTCTGTCCAAAAGAGATCAAAAGCCGCATCCTCAAAGGGTCCAGTATGTGCCTTCTTTGGTAGAATGGCTCCAGATTTAAGTTTATAAAATTTGAGTGTTGGCACTGTAGGGTATCGCAAAAAGTCTCCGATCACATTTATTATCGGTTATTAACTTATTAATTATTAGGAAAAGATATAATTAATTACGAAAGGAGCTTTAATGCCTAAAGGTAAAGCATTCACAGGGCAGGAGATAGTTAGTATTATTGAAGCATATAATAAAACAAAAAGCGTTTGGAGGGCTGCTGAAATAACAGGCTTCTCGGGTCAAGCTATACATGCAACTTTAAGAAAGTTAGAGTTGATACAACATCCTAATTTTTCTGAAGAAGAGATAGAAGAAATAAAATTAGAATATGCAAAAGATATCAAAGAATTTTCATTACTTGGTTTAGCTAAACGCTTGGGTAGAGATAAAACCGGGATTTGTGCCATAGCTAAAATATTAGGGCTTACTACAAAAGAACACATAAAACAAGCCGGAAGCGAAAAAATAAAGACGGTCAATATTCCAGGTAGGTGGTCAAGTGGAAATCACCCAAAAGGAATGCTCGGTAAAACTCACACGGATCAAACGAAACAAAAGATGAGCGAAAAAAGTAAAGAAAAAGCAGCTTCTCTAACAAAAGAAGAAATAAAACAAATCAAAGATAAAATGATAAAAACTAAAGTTCAAAAATACGGAACAGCTGCGCCAGGTTTTGCTAACTCTATAAATGTGTATTCAAGAACAAAAAAAGGAAGGCGAGAAGACTTAGGAGAAATATATTTTCGGAGTTCTTGGGAAGCCAATTACGCCAGATATCTCAATATCCTTGTAAAAAATAAAACAATAGTAAAGTGGGAATTTGAACCGGACACATTTGTTTTTTTCAACGTTGTACGAGGGCCTAAAAGCTACTTGCCTGATTTTAAAGTATGGCTGTCAGATACTACATTCGAATATCATGAAATTAAAGGTTGGATGGACGCAAAAAGCAAATCCAAGTTAAAAAAGATGGCAAAATACTATCCAGCTATATCTCTTATTTTAATAGATTCAAAAACGTATAAAGCCATAGAAAAGCAATACAAAAGCAGTATTCCTACTTGGGAATAACTATATTTGAGTATGCGTAGATACCACTGAGGTTTCTGTTGTAGGATCCTTTGTTATCCGAATGACATAACCCGGACGTTGTTTGATTAGCGGATCATGGCTAATCATCAAGATCTGATATTCTTCAGATAATGAATCAATTACCTTTAGTACTGCTTGCTTACTGCTGGTACTAAGCCCATCCAAAGCTTCGTCTAATACCAAAAATCCCAAAGACAAACCGGAAGATTTTAGCAAGGACATAAGAGATAGAGTCATTGCTATTTCTAATCTTCTACCTTCTCCAGTAGAAAATAGACCTGCATTCTTACCGTTTACAAGAAAATCTACGGTTGGATTATCTTTATCATCATTAATGTAAAATTTAATATGCATTGGTTGTTCATATACCGCTGTAGCGTATCTGCTGGCTAGAGCACTCAATGTTGCGACTTCTTCTTTGATATAAGCCAACCTAAGGCCATTCTTAGACATAGCTTGCTTCCAAGCAGTATTGATTTTTATATTCTTATCCAGAGAGGCTTTAACAGTAGTTAAATTTTCGATTTCTTTAGATAGTGAAGTCAGCAATTCTTCATTATATGCCGATGTTGTTACTTCTAACGCAGCCTTTGAAGAATTAATAGACCGTTCTATAGACAGAATATTAGTTTGAATTACGGTAATTTGCTTGTTTAAACTGGAGATAGCTGTTTCTAATTTAGTTTGCGTGGCTTTAAGTTTGGCTAATTTATCAGACTTTTCAGTTTCTTTAATTTTTAGCGGGGCCAATTGAACCTTCAATCCATCTATCTCAGCAGTATAATGTTCAGAAATAGATTCTTTGGAAGCATCAGTTAAAGAAGATCTACAAATAGCACACTCCAATACCCCAGTAGCTCCACGTTTGAATGCTTTTAATACAGACTTAAGCTTTAACTGCTGATTAGTAATGGAAGTTTCTAATGACGTAGCATTAATCTTTATTGAGTTTAACTCATCAGATACTTTCGTAATTTTTGCTACAGTATCATGATATAATTCCATGTACTCAGTTCTAAGTTTTAATTTATTCTCTTCTTCCTCCATTAGAGAGGATAGCTCAGAATCTAAATGAACTAAAGTTTCCTTAATAGAAAGACAGTTATTGGAATAAATCTCGCGCTTTGTATTTTCAGCAATGTACTTATTGTTAGCTTCAATAAGAGAAGAATTAGTATTACTTAGCTTTTCTTCATCTAATTTTAAAGCGTTGTTTATCTTTTTAATAACACTCTCAATACGTTTTACAGCTAAAGCCTGTTCTAATATCTCAAATCGTTGTGCAGGGCGAAGTTTTAAAAACCCAGGAACCATAACAGAGAAAATACAAGATATAAAATTAGTATGAGACACCCCAATGAAGGATTGAATCATTTCATCTATCTTGGATACTGTAGCATCCTGAGAAATACATGCTCCGTTTTTCCACAGCTTAGCTTTATTCGTATCACTATTAGGTCTGCGCCACCGTTCGATTTTTAACGTAGTGGTATCATTGACTAATTCCAATCCAATATATATACCACCAGTTGGATTAGAACTTGTAATATAATCGCCTAGATAATTTGCTCGTATCCCTTTGCCAAAAAGAGCTAAAGAAATACCATCAATTAATAACGATTTGCCAGCACCATTAGACTGGGCAGTGTTTACTTTTTGAGCGCCTTCAATATTGTTTAAAGATTGCGCAAAGTCAATAGTAGTACGATTGGAAAAAACTACAAAGTTTTCAACTGTTAATGTTTTTAGTTTAAATGTCATTATAGACCCGCTAAGAACGAAGCACCCTGCTCTTTAAATTCAGTAAGGTCAATACCTTCTGGTACAAATAGATTACAATTAGCTAAAATATAATCCTTGAGAGAGGATGAATTTTTCTTCTCAATATTCATAATAGAAACTCTAACATTAGAGTCATCTTCTACTTGTTTTGAAACAAGCTCGAATCCCTTTACATTAGAGAGTAACTTAGTCACTTCTAATACATTTTCAGGATCACAAGCTACTCGATAGTAACCATTTTCAATTAGATTCTCGGCATCAACTAAAATGTTGGTGTCTTGTAATTGGAAGAACTCAGGAGAGTTGGGATTCTTATAAAAATCCAGTTTACCAGATTCCGTATCTAAAATCCAGCACCCTTTTGGACCAGTCTCATTAAATCTTTTATTTAAGAGAGTTCCCAAATAAATAACTTTATTAGACAAATCCGCAGTGGGTACATGATAGTGCCCTAGAAAGACTTTGTCGTATATAGTAAGATTTATCTTGTCAAGATCTACTGCTTCTGCATCTACGCTCATCACAGAAGTATCCCAAAAGTGTCCAAACACGTATTTTTTGCCCGGACAATCTAACGTTTCAAATTCCGCCATAGCTTTATAAACATCTTCGCAATCTCTAAGATACGGGAGGAAAAATAATCTGGCGTTAGGAACATCTACAAAAGATGGCTTAGAAAATACTTTTACAATAGGTGAAAATAAATCAAGAATATTGTAGTCAGAAGAAATTTGATCATGATTTCCGACCAAGAAAAAAGTGTTAGCATATTTAGATTTAATATATTTAAACATATCCATTATAGCTAAACCTTCTTTAGTATTTAGCTTTTCTGACGTATCAAAAATATCACCACCACCAATAAATACAGTGGCCTTGTGCTTTTTACCTAAATCTGCCGCCCATTTAACTGATGTAATGATTTCTTCTAACCGCGAAGGGAGGTTATTTTCTGTTAGTCTATCGAACTGGGCTGAAAATTTTAAATGGTAGTCTGAGCTTATTAGGATCTTTGGCATGGAGCCCTCAATATCATTATCGTCCTACCATGCCCGTACTTAAGGGAATTAAGTGGTGAAGAGGAATAAATGCTTGTAGTTCGGTTACCTAATGGCCAAAGTGTAAAATTACGACATCAACCTAAGTGGTTGAGTAGACTAGTTCCAGAGCTTATGGTTATCCCATATGGGCATACTATATACGTAACCAGACATAAAGATCTAATGAGTTTATCTATACAAAAATTATATCATGAACAGACCCATTTAGAACAGCAGCGGAGATTAGGCAGCGCCTTTATTTGGACTTTATTATATTTTACAAGCAAGAAATTCAGACTGGCACAAGAAGCTGAAGCCTATGCTATACAAATAAAGCACACTGTATCTTTGGCAGCTAGAGTTTTAGTTTTAAAAGCTGCCTCCATGTGGTTAGCTGGAAGAGAATATAAAAAATGTGCCTCTTCCCGTAGTGAAGCAGAAGAGGCCATTTATTCTAAATGTTCGTATAAAGATTTTATTTAAGCATTGGTATTAATTTTAAATAGGGTAGATTGAGAATTAGCATTATTAGCTGCGTATGCTTCCATTTGTGCTAAAGCATATGTTAGTTGCGCAGTCTTTCTATCTATAATTGATTGCTCCCTATTAATTTGAGTATCTAATCTATTGATTTGGTCGTTGGTAAGAATACTTGACATAATACCCTCCTTGGTATGTTTGGGAATCCGTTCCCATAATCTCTTATCGTGATATAGGCTAAAAAAACTTTAGCATTATTTTTTAATACTTGAATTAAATATTGAACAACGTTATGAAACCTACACACACAGACCCTTTAACTAGTATAACAGAAGGCTTCTTTAATAAAAGAACAGAAGAAGTTTTACCTCCTGGAGAAACTAAGGCTAAAGATGTTACTCCAGTAGAAGAGCCTGCACAAATAACTCTGAAAGATGTAATTACAGCGTATAATTCTGCAGATCTTCCTACTCAGATTGACTTTATTAAACTGTTAGTTAAACATGACCTTGAAAAAATACATTATGCGCTAAAAGGAACAAAATAATGAAAAATAAATTGTTTGAAAGTTTTATGAAAACATCAGATACAAGCACTGATCCTTTTAGTGCTATTGTAGAAGGCCCTACTTTTACATTTGGTGATAAAGGTGCCAGTAAGCCAGAAGAAGATCCAGAAGGCTTGGGTCGTGCTGAAAATGGCGCTCACTCTACAAAGACTGATACTGATTATGAACGGAGAAAGATGCAAGGTCTATTAAATGGTGGCGACATTAACACGTTTAATGACTTAGACGTCTCTGAGCCTGAATATAATCCTTATGGTATCGGAGATCCTTCAGACTTAGAGAAGGCTGGCACTGAAATATTAAAACGCAATTACTATGACGATGAAGGCAGACCTTACAAAGAGACTGGAAATCAGGCCTTTGATGCTATGGCAGATGCTATTCCTCTCGAGGGCGAAGTAAGCGATTTTGATGATGAAATTGTTCCAGAAGAGTCTCCTCTTAATGATCGAGGAGAGCCAATTGAAGATGAATTTGTTGATTCTGAAACTGTCTTAGGGGCTGATGAAGAGCCTGTAGAAGATGACGAAACTTCAGAATTAGCTTCAGATAGTGAGACAATTGCTGTTGCAGAAACTTTGTCTAATATTAGTACTGAAGAACTATTAAAAGAACTTGAATTCAGGTTAAAGAATAAGGACTAATATGGGTAAGGTAATAATTTTAACCGGTATCCCTGGCTCTGGAAAAAGTTATTTTGTTAATGCTTATAAACAGTCCCATCCATACGAAAGTTGTATAATTTGTTCTGCTGATCATCATTTTGAGGATTTAGCAAAGAAAAAGAAAGCTGAACTATTGGCTGCTGGGGATGAAAAAGGAGCCAATGAGCTTAAGCCGTATTTATTTGACTATATGCAGTTAAGAACAGCTCATATGAATTGTCAACAAAAGTTCATTAAAGCTATGGAGAATGACGTAGATACTATATTTGTAGACAATACAAATATTACTAGAAAAGAACGTCAATTTTATGTTAATGCTGCGATGGATCATGGCTATGATATTCAAATTAAAGCTTTCCCAAAAGATGAAGAGTCTATAAAGTTAGCGGCATCTAGAAATCAGCATGGCGTTCCAGAAGATAAGATTCGTCAAAGAGCTCAAGCACAGGATCTATTCCCCGGAATGTATAAAATTACTAAGGATGAATTGAATCCTGATATTTATTCTGAAGTACAGATGCTTGAAAATATTCAGTTCATTAATCCTAAGTTAGTAAGTAAGCCAAGTTTAGATGACGTTTCTCAAGATTTAGCTGGGATTAAAGAAAAAATACAAAGTATAAAAATTGAATATCCTGAAGATAGAACTCCAGAAATAGCGGAAGCATTAGATGATATGACTGGAGCATTAGACGTAGCTCAACATCACGTAGAAGATATTAAAGGTAAGTTAGCTGAGGAGGCCTAAATGTTTTGGTTTGGACTTATTTTAGGATTAGTAATTGGCGGTCTTACTGCCGCTTATGTAGTAAAGAATAATAAAGATAAAGCTTTCAGTTTATTAGATCGGCTTCGTTTAGCAGCTGAAGCAGAAGCCTCAAAATTAAAGACGGAGTTAGAAGACATTCGAAGCGGTAAAATTAAACCATGACTCTTACAAGAACTAAGAAAATAGAATACTGGTTGGGGATATCTGGCGGTGTGCTTGGTATTGTCAGCGGGTTATTTGTTGCTTTTAGTTATTTTACCAGTCTTAAAGATACTAATAAGGAACTGTCTGCCAAATACGATACTATGGCAACTAAATTTGATGGTTTAATAGATAAAGTTACAGCGCTATCAAATGAAGTTAATAAGTTAGAAGATTTACATTTGAAAGCATCTACCACAATAGTACAACAGGGCAAACTCATAGCCACTTTAGCAAAAAAACAAACTGAACCTTTTGCTGCTATGGCGTTACCAGAAGCTGCCAAACCAGTGCCAGAAGTTAAGGCTATTGAGACAATTCAACCTAAACCAGCGCCGTTACCAAAAATACCAGTATTAGATTTAAATAAAGACATACTTATTGGAAAAAAGTATTGTTTTTTTGATCCGAATGCAGTATTTAAAAATGGTTTAAAATAACACTTTTAAAGTCGTAATAATAGTTTTGATACCAAGCAGCATGGACTTCGGGGTTTTGCGGACAATGGCAAGACCCCTTTTCTAATTTATATCTACATTTCGGACATACCCATTTATTCCAAAAAGACTTAATCTCTCTTTTATATCCCTTTCTAGTAGGCTCGATATGAAATTCATATAGTTCATATTTACGAAGAGGGATATTTAACTCTTGTAAAGCCGTACTATTAGATGGGATAAGTTGATAGGATCGTAAACCTCCAATAAAAGTACTGTCACTAAAATTATGATACCAGTATTCATATGTTGGTGTTCCTTGAGTTCTAGTACCATTCATATGTAATACGGTATGCGGAATTCTAACACGCTCATAACAGAGGCCGTTAATAACTCTTGTCGCTTGGTTAAGACTGAAGAGCAGCGGTGTGCCTTTATAATTTAAACAAACACCTTCTGTAATAATATAGATTTTATACTGAACCTTATTGCGCAAGTTGAAACTCCTCCCAATGTAATAATTGATACACATAATTTGGAGTTGCGTACTTATGGTCATATGAATTATATTCCGGATATTTATAATTTATATACCCAATAGAGTAAGAATACGAAGAAATATGCGCCATTAAGGTTTGAAATTCATGTAAATGTGTTTGAATGGAACTACTTGGATAATCAACGCAATTTTGAGTTATTACTTTATATTCTGGACCATAAGAATAAGTATAGGGTTTGCTACAAGACTCTATATATTTCCGTAAATATTTCTTTTTTGTCATATGCACTGGAAGTAGCTCAAATTCTTCCACCGCTCTCTGGCCGTCAAAATACCTAAGACTATATTTAGTCGCGGCATGAATAATTCTATTTGCTTGACTTTCTGTAAATAAAAAGGGTAGTCCTTTAGAATCTCCAAGGACTACCCCCTCAGTAAGTAAGCTAATTCAATAATGTAAGTACTGTCTGGTCATTTTATCTCCTTAAATTAACCACATTTGGAATTGGTATAACTGCAATTCCCACAGATTTCAACCATACAACCATCAACTTTTCTAAAAGTTAACTTAGAACCACAATCGGGGCAGGTCTTTTCACCATTCTTCTTGGCGTATTCATCCTCAGAAACATAATTCTTTAGCACCCGATTTAATACAGCAGGATAATCAAACATAGAATTAGAAGACTTTGTCAATTGCTCACAAATATCTCCTACTGGCACACCATGCTTAAGAGACAGGGAAATAAATCGAGTAAGTGTCATTCCTTCTGGGGATGGGAAACGAGCGCCAATATTAGAAATCTTGATTAAATCATCCTCATCTTCAGAAAGGAATACAGTTAGCGAGTAGTGACCGCGAGATTTCTTTGTCAGTTCTGCGCGGTGATATTTATTTGGAAGTGGTGTTTCTTCTTCAATGCCTGCAAATACTTCTAACGGGCCATTATCAGCGCGACCAACCAACACTGCCCACTGCTTATCCTTATATTTTACCTTATGAATATCAATATTAGTGGTTTTTGGACGTTCTAAAGTCTTATGAATCTTAACTGGTTCCTTGATTGAAGTAAGAACTCCAGTTCTACAACCATCGACATATACAGTAAAGCCTTTGCATCCTTCTTTAAACGCTTGTAGATAGAGCTCACTAACACGTTCTTTAGTAGTTCCAGCAGGAAGATTGGTAGTTACAGAGATGGAGTGGTCGATATATTTTTGAATAGTGGCTTGAAGTTTGATTCGCATCTCTCCAGAAACATCATTAGCCTCAATAAAGACTGAAGGATCTCCACCAGCGGCGATACAGTCGGCAATTGGTTGGTGATATACCTGGAATTGCCTAAAATCGTTAGTTCCTGGAACCTTCACATTGCGTAAATACTCCTTCTTAAAGCAAGGTTCGATGCCCGAAGAACCATTATTCATAATAATGGCCATACTGCCATTGGGAGCATTAGTAAGAAGTGCAATATTTCTACGTGGTTTATTCTGTAAATTTTCTGGGAGTCTAGACAGGAATGGATTATTTACTTCTTTTTCTGGAGTATACGCTAAAAATGCTCCCTTTTCTGATGCCAATTCAATAGAAGATGCATAAGCGGTGTCTCTAAGAACGCTATAAATCTTTTCTGTCATTGCTAAAGCCTTTGGACTATCATAACGAAATCCTAACATAGCAAGAGCATCAGATAAACCAGTACAACCAAGGCCAATTCTACGTCCTAAGATAGCAGACTGCCTATTAATTTCTAACGGCACAAGGTCAATATCAATATTCTTGATGTTATCTTGGGCTCTAGTGGATAAAAATACAACTCTCTTAAACTCCATCCAGTCAAACTTAGCATTTGGAGTATAGGGATTACGAACAAAGGAAGGTAAATTATGAGTTCCTAAGCAGCAGCTATCACCAGCACTTAAAGGTAACTCTCCACAATTATGAGCAATAGCACCATTTAAATCAAAACAATGCACAGTATCTACGGTACAGTCATAAACTGGCATAATTCCTATGCTTTTAACAGAAGAAACCTTAAATTGAGGCTGGGTATTGTAAAAAGATGTAGTTTCAACAATAGACTCAAGTAACTGATGCTTACTGGAAGACTTAAGAGATAAACAAGAATTAGCCAAAACTAAATTATTACTGGTTATTACTAATTCGTGTTGGGCCTTGCTGGTATAATTTTTATTTCCCTGTTTCCAATATTTTGTAGTTTCTGGCCTTCGATTTCTGTAAATTCGGCTATTAATACCAAGAGTAAACAACAACCTTTGGCAATGTTCCAGTAATGAAACATTCGATTGAGATATGCGTAAACTATATCCCTTCTTTTGAGTTCCTTGAACAGAACCATCGGCGTCAATTAAACCGCTTAAAAAACCGGAAATAAAAGAATCAGACTGAGCATAAATTAAGGGTTTTAGTTCTTTTGTATTAGGTTCTATATATTTAGATATTGTGGAATTAAAAGAAGAAGTTTTAACAGTAACCTTATTTCTTTCTTTGTTAGAGTAATCCCTGTCTAAACAAGAACAAGCAAATGCAGCCAGTGACTCTGCCTCAGTTCCCCAATACATTAAAGCACTTCCGCTTGCTGTGGTATAAAAACCATCACCTACAATAGAACCAATAAGCCAACCCTGTTTAAAATCAGTCGAATCAAAATCGATTTTAGCAGTACTTACTTTATTTTGTTTTATGGTATGTCCTAACAAATCTGAAACTTTTCTCCAAATATTATCAGAACATAGAAAAGTGTGGTCTTTTGTTGCCTTTATAATACTCCCATTTTCACAAGCGATAGAAAATACTTCCTTATCTCCAGTTTTCCAAAAGGGAGTAGCTTGGTATTCTAAACCATTTACTATAGCAGTCCAAGGCGACTCAAGTAAATCTTTTACTTGTTTGTACCCTTCGGCAGTCTTAACATAACCGTCTGAAGTTATGCAAGGATTAGTAGATAGTGTTTTAAAAGAATATGTGATAGTAGAACCATCAGGCATTACATAAGCAGTTGGCTCAGAATAGCAATCTGCTGGGCTTTCAGAAGTAATCTTATCCCAATTCAACATTCCGGGTTCAGCAGCTTCGGTAGCGCCCTCAATAAGCTTGTCCCAAATGTCTCTAGCTCGAACAAACTGAGAAATCCTTGGATACTTATTATCAGCAAAATCAAAATACAACTCAAACTGCTCGTCATTTTCTACAGCCTTAATAAACTTATCATTAAGACGCACAGAAACATTGGCGTGAGAAGTAGATTTTAATCGATCAGCAATGGCAGAATACTTCCAGTCGTTAATATCAATGCCGTAATCAGAAAGCTCATTGAAAAACCACTGCTTGTCTAAATCCCGCTTCATCTCAATAAAACGAAAAATATCGGGATGATCTACTCGAATAGAAAGCATAAGAGCTCCTCTACGTCCAGCCTGACCAATAGTTGAAGTTACATGACTATAAAAGTCCATAAAACTAGCTGCTCCAGTTGAACTCTTGGCAGCATTATTGGTAGTAGCACCAAATGGACGAAGGTCTGAAATATCAACGCCAACACCACCACGAGCCGCATAAATACGAGCCATAAACTTAGCGGTATCAAAAATGCTTTCTAGGCTGTCTGAAGGTGAAGGAACTACGAAACAATTAGAAGCAGATGCTTTTACTGAAGAATTCCCTAAAGAATACAACCCACTTCCCTGTGGACTATACTTAAAATCAACAAGAATAGATGCAAATTCGTTAAACCAATAAGCCCTATCTTTATTATTAGGATTAGTCTTGACCTCTTCACCTGCTAAGACATCAGCAATACGTATCCACATGGCTTCTGGATTATCTTCCATGCAAAAACCCGAAGCATCGTGTAAGGCATATTTTTGTATAAAAGTGTGCGCTGCCAGTTCTGCAACACTTGGTTGCACTTTCTGTCTTGAAATATACCAATTATAACAAGCTTCATATGCTTTAGCATCTGAAAGTTGCTGTGGTGTAGCGGTTTCTGGCGTAAGTCGCTTCCCCTCAAGATATGTGATATACGGACTAACTTCGGTCATATTTTGCATTTCTCCATACAGTTAATTAGGTCAGAAAAGTGTCATTTCTGTCATGTTAGTATCGGCAAAAAAATGCAAAAAAGAAGGGCCAAAGTGATTGGCCCTTTTACTTTTTATATGTGTGGAGAACTACTTCTTACCGCCTACAAATGGATCTGGCTTGTTGCTCTTCTTAGGAGGAACGACCTTCTGTTCCTTACTAGGAACAGCTGTAGCAGGTCCCTTCTTTTCTCCACCCTTACCGTGGGTTTCGCTACCGTTCTTCATGTGTATTTCCTTTCACGAACTAAAATTAATTCTGTGCTGGAGCTTCTACGGCCTTCTTCTCTTCCTGTTCTTTCTGAAGGTCAACGGCCCGCTTTTCAAAAGCAGTGGCAATCTTTACAGTCAGATCGACTAGAGGGGTTGATCTCTTACCCATCATAAGAAGAACAAGGTCTTCATTAGTTACCGTCACCTTATGCTGACGAATAATATCATTTAGAACTCCAAGCTCATTATCGCTAAATGAGAGAGAAGTCATTACTGGTTCCATTAAAATCTCCTGTGCTAAAGTACTTATATAGTATCGTTGTATTAATAAAAAACTTTAATTAAAGTTTATCCCATGGGAATAAAGGATGTACGTCTGATTTGTCTGCTCTTATGTGAGCATGACCGCAAATTCCAATATGGTCTAAATATGAGGGATCGTAATTATAATTATCTAAATTTGGAAGTACGTTTTTTGGGAACGCCTTGGGAATATTAAATTCAGCCATTAAATTATGAACTAAATCTACCACTGCAGCCAACTGAGGTTCATCATAAATATCAAAATACTGATAATCTCTCCACTTGCGGCCAAGGTCAACATAAGATTTAGTCCATAAAGTACGTTGTGAAACTACTCCAAAGCAATAAAGATTGCCGTTATTCTGAATTAAAGAGCCTTCAGAAGCTATTTCAATCCCAATTGATCGCTTGTTGATAGCAAGATTTCTTGGATCCTTACTTCCAACATGATGTGCCCAATACTTGGGATCAAATGTTTCATAAATCGTACCGTCTCGTTCAACTATATACGATGTGGCTATATGCTCTGGGTTACCCTGCCAATAATCAAAGGTAGATTTAGCAGAGCCTCCTACGGTATGATGCAATACTATAAGACTCTTTTTGGTTTCTTCTCTATAGTATTGTTCGTCTGTTAAACGTAATGATGTGTTTATAGTAAAAGTACCCATATTATCTCTTTCCCCAAGAATAGGTCAATCCACCAGTGACAATAAAATTATTGCCATTAGTTAAACCAACAACTGGAAACCCAATTCCACTTGCTGTATTATATTGCCAAAGTCCACCAAAGTAAAAATGCTTATCTGAATTTGGTGTTGTTAATTGTACATTTGTTCCAACACCAGCTAAAAGACCTGCGGTATATTTAGGCATAGTTGGAAGATATACTTTCTTTCCTCTAAGATCTGTTATGAAAGCATTGAGTTCTGAGGAGGGTTGAAGTTGTAATTTTTTCACTTCTACGTTCATTGGTCCTAACTTAGTTGTTTGAGGCTCTACCCAAAAAGACATAACTTTATCTTTTTCACTAAAATTGAGAGTAGCATCAAACTTTATTTCTTGCGGCTTAAAAGTCATATCAAATTCAGCTGGACGTTTGACAGTATTAACAGTTAATTTGTTAACAAGAGGATCAGATTCCCCAGGTTTTGGATATTGGAATACTCCAGGTTGCAATTCCCATAGTTTAGCGTTAATAGGATTAATCTTAGCTTCCATTTCACCACTTACTTTAGCTAAAATCTTCTGGCTTTGTTCCTCTAACTTTTTTTGATACTCCGCAGAAAGTTCCGATTTCATTTCAGTCTGATTTTTAACTAAAGTATTTTCCGCTTGTACTAATCTATCAGTTAGTTTTTGAAACTGTACTTGAGCATTTGCTAATTCTGTGGCATGTTTAGCATCTTCATTTAATTTCCAACGCCATGCTCCAAATACAATAATCCCGCCAATAACCAAAACGGCCACTACTGGGCCGATATAAGGTTTAACACTATTTGGTATTTTCATAAAAACCTATTGTTTTTGTTTTCCATGATCTAACTTGGTTAGCACGGTTATTAATACATTTAGAAGTAATTTAGATAAATCTGGTGTTGGGAGAAGCAGACCAGCAGACTTCAACTTTGAACTAATTGCTATTGCCACTTTCTTAGCAGTATCGGCATTAGAAAAAATAAAATACCCTTTATTAGCAGATACTGCAGCATACGCCCAGGCTGCTAACTCAGACAATTGATCTTGCATCGCCTCATTATCACTTAAAAGATTATTGAGACTTAAGGTATCTTTTACGCGAGATTTAAAAGTTAAAAATCCATCTAAATCTGTACTTTTAATCAAATTAATAGAATGCGAACAGCGATTGTGAGTATTTGCTATCGTATAACCAATCTCTCTGGCATTTTTTGTTAGTTCTTCAGCATTTATACCTACAGTTTTAGCTTTACTAACACTGTAAGGAGATACTAATCCAGTATCCTCCATCGCCTGCGCATCAGTTTCTTCTTTTAAAACTACAGGTTTAAATAGACGAGTATACAAATTAAGCATTATGGAGCCACCAAATTCTCAACAAGGGCTAATTTTTCTTGTAGATATTTAATCAATAAAGTTCTAGCTTCAGTAAATGTAAGTAAATCTGATTCGGGAATTTGTTTTAATACCATGTCAGTAGAACCTGCTCGTTTTACATCATATAAAATTTTTAAACCATACGGATATACTTTATGTACATCCACGGCATTTATAGAAGCCGTAGCGTAAATAACGTAATAGGCTCTGTCACCAACAGAAAACTTCGTAGTGATATTCATTATTTGAGACTTTCAATGTCAGAAGTCCGCTGATTTAGTAAATCAACAACGGCACTCTTAGCTTCCTCTAAATACATTAAATCAGATTCATCGTATTTAGTTTTTCTAATTATCCCAGTCGTATTATAAAAAGCAACGCCATAAGCAATAGATGGATCTGCTTGCCCGGCAGCGTGATTAAGATACACACACGTTACTGTGGCGGGTACTACGTTTAAAGCAGCAGTATCAACCAAATAAGCTGTATCATTTAAACTAAACTTGGTATCATAAGACGCCATTAGAATGCTCCCGCAGCCTCATTAGGTTCTGTGAACTCGCCGGGATTAGTAAAACCACCAAAAGAAGCTTCTGGAGAGACTTCTGGTGTAGTAAATTCATCGGTAGGTTCACTCATTGCCATAGACTCTTCTGGCATGGGCGCTGGAGGAGGCTCTGGCATAGTGGGCTCAGGAGGCACAATGTCTTCTTGCGGCATTTCCACGCCCTCAGATTCATCAGCAGGAGCCTCACCAATTAAAGCGGCAATTCTATCTGCCTGGAAAGCTAAGCTTTCTAAGAAATTATTAATATAGATGGTGGCATCTTGTACGGCAAAGTCTTCACCCTCAAACTTCTTTTCGTAAGTTGAGATTAGACTCTTTAGTTCAGAAGTAATGGCAAGCATGAGCTGCTTATTTAATACTTCTTTTTGAACTGTATTATGTCCGTTAGATGGAGTTGGCATAGCTGGGGCTGACATTGGAGCGGCTGGCATTTGAGCAGCCTGTGGTTGTGGAGCAAAATCAGTATCAGCCATAGTATCTCCTGTTACTGGAGCAGCTGATACGGGCTCTTTAGCAACGGTCATTTCCTCAGGTGCTTCAGTAAGCATTCTTAACATATTTTTGATCATAAATAATAGCCTCTAAATTAATTCGTTCGTCTTGTTCCATCTTCGTTCCATATGCTTTCACGCTTACGGAATTTACAATCAGGGTGTCTGCAAAGGAAGCAACTCGAAGTATTTGGTAGTAATACACCAGACCGAAGGGTCTTTTTTATATTTTCAATGTCATTTGAACGTATAATATGAATAAAATCGTTAACCTCAAGAGGTTGAATCAGTCCACGAGTATAAATAATTGTATTTGTAATTGAAGTTATCTCTGGATGTTCTACTTTAAACAACTTACTATACAAACTTAATTGCTTTGCGTACTTTTCATTGTTTTTATCCATAAATCTTGGGTCAAGTTTAGAGGATTTATAATCTAAAATATGGGCTTCAGTCCCATTTAGAATGATTAAGTCAGCAGTTCCAACAAAAGTTATGTCTGTTAGCTTGGCAGACATGGTATGTTCAATAAAAATCTCACTGTTTTTATTAATTACAGTATATAAATGAGACGTTTCATCTAAGAAAAGCTGTTTAATAAAAGGAATATGGTCAGCTAATACTGTCTCAACCTCATTAAATGCCTTACTATTAAAGTATCGTTCTGCTATTTCTTTAAGATTCTTTCTCTTACTGGCTTTAAATTTCTTAAAAATATCCTCAAAGATCTTATGTAGAGATGTTCCTTGACTTGTAGCCTCATTGCCAAGGTTCTGTTCACATAAAGAATTAGTAATATATCTATCTCTAAAAAATAAAGAACAAAAGTTAAAGTCCTCTATCTTAGAATTGTTCCATTGTTTAATCTTATATGGAGCATAAATATGATTTTTAGCTAAAATATAAGTAAAAAAGGGCTCAAGAATGGTTACTAATTTATGTAGGTACTCATTATCTGCTAATCCTTCTACTAAGTGGGAATCACAGAACCGCTTATAAGCCAAAAAGTAAGTACTAATTCGCTTCTTCTTAAGCAGTCTACCAAAAGCAGCATCGTAAGTAATAGAATATTCATTCATTAAATCTCGAATATGCTTTTCCGTAGATAATAAATCATCTTTAATTTCTTCTACAAATAAACTATGCCCTGTAGAACCTTCTAATTTTGAGGCACAATATTCTACTACTTTTTCATTTAAGAAATAAGAAAGATATATTTTATGCCCTGGACGAATATACTTTCCAATATATTCATAAGCACAGCTAATATAATGTTCCAAAGAAATATCTAATTGCTTACAATTATCTCGTAGCTCATCAAAGGCGTCTAAATCAGCAGAACTACAGCAAAGAGGCATCTTAGATACAATACTAACAAAAGTGAGCATATCATATAAAATGGTACGCTCACGTATTGGGTAATATCTTGAAATACTATACTTTAGATTTGGATTAATATGTTCTATGGTTTCTTTATTTATCATGCTGTCGCTATAGTTTCGGGAGTGCTATTATCAGCATCTCCTCCTAACATAGTATCGACAGGTTCGGTGCGATCCTCAAGGGCTTTTTCTCTATCTTCGGCAGCCTTTACTTCATTATAGGCGTCAAGTATTTCCGGGTTGGCTAAGGTATTTACAACTACTAAAGCGGGATCTAAATTATCTATGGCGGTAAAGGACATTTTAGACGCGAAGTAATAGGTATAACAAGCTAGGGCAAAAACTGCTTCTGTAGCTGTAATGGCATTTGTAGACTGCTGTGGTTGTTCCTGTGGCGTAGCTTGAGCAGGTTGAACTGGTGCAGCAGGAGTCGTGATTGTCGTTGTAGGTGTTGTAGGATTCATTAAAAACCTTTAGGCTGATACCTTTTGTTCTGTAGCTTCTTTGGCATTCGCAGCTTTTATTATTAACTCCAATGCCTTGTCATCAAAGAAATCTTCATGGTATCTAAGTTCTCTAACTGATGCTGACATGTTAAAGGCAGAGAATCCGGCTAATCGTTGAACACCATTCTTTTCTAAGCCTTCAAATGACCACGCGCCAAAAGCTAAATTTTGAATTAGGCCAAAGAAAGATTGTTTTATAGCTCTGATTTCATCTTTACTTGTAGGATTTAATAATACATCCATATAAGCATTATAAAAATAAGACATTGGTTTCAATGATGATATAAATGCGGCACTTTGCGGATTATTTGGAGATTCATTCATCACCAAAGGTGTATCTAAAGCTCGTTGGTCGCTTACTAACAACGGTAATCTTGCTCCTAATGCTACAATAGAAGGAACGGCAGCAAACAGAACAAAATCCGTTTTTAATTTTTGCGATGGTTCATCAAAAAGCTTATCTAACACATTTAATAATTGCTCTTTGACAGTTTTTTGACCTTGACCGGCATTTTGTTGCGCATCACTTTTTGTTTCAGCATCTGCGAAAGTTTGAGCATACATTCCAGGAGAAATCTGGGGCTTTGAGTATCGTTTTGATGCTTCATGAACTATGTAATTATGTACGGAATTATCTAATAAAGGTGTTTTTAAATCTTTTGCTATACTATCTTTAACGACTAAAACTCTATTAGAGGTAGTAGAACCATCAGGACTAATGAAAGTCCAACCATGAGCAACATCTGGAGATATACCAAAACAGTGAGCCATATCTCTGGTGACTATTCTAAGGAAACCATTACGAATAGTTCCAGTCTCAGAATTGATTGCCGTATAGAAGTCAATTCCTGAAGCATTTAAAATAGCATTTTTCTTTTCTTCTGGCTCTAAAACAAAGAAAGTATCTAAATCTATTTTAGTATCACCTAAACATTTTCCAACATAAGATACTAAGTTTTGATATGTAGATACGAAGTTATTTATTGATGCTGTATTTGGATTTTGAGTACTATTTATTTTCTGTTTAGCTAACTTAAGTTTTCGTGGATCTACCCAATATCTGCTTTTTTGGGCGCTGGTTTCAGCTAATTTAGTTTCAATATCTGTAGCCATTTCTGGATTTGACATTGCTAAAGATTCTACTCCAGATATATTTTGAAGCAGGTTATTGCTCTTTAATGCCTCAGCTGCTTTAAAAGTATTACCATAACGCTCATTAAGGCTTCCCTGATTTAACGCATCAGTAGCAGCTAAACAACACACATCAGCTAATAAAGTATTTAAGGAAGCATCATTCAATAACGCTTGGAATACCTGCTTTTCAGCATCCGTGGTTAGTTTGGAGAGTACGGCCTCTCCTGCTTGCTGTTTGATAGTATTAACTATAGCATATCCAAATCGTTTTACCGCTAAACCTTCATTTGGCGTGGGGTTATTTCCAATAGAAGTATAATTTTTATATTGATCAGCAAATACACCACCCACATAGATATCATCATACACGGTTCTAACATATGCTACAAGGATATTAGAGTCTCGTAGAAATAACATATCTCTATTTCTAGTGGCTGGATCTACTTTTACATCTTCTATTAAAGCGATATAGCTTTTATAGTTAGACATTGCTTCTATTACTTTTTTCTTAGCTGCTAAATATGTAGCTAATCTGACAGGCTGACTTAAAATACTGCCAAATAATAGTTGAAGCCATTTGGGTGTATTCTTTATATCCGCACCTTGAAGAGCATTAGCAATTAACTGATTCAATTGATCTTGAGTTAATGTGCCGAATTTCTTTATTATATTATTATTTTTAAGTGCTGGTAAAGTCGTGTTTTGAAAATAGGCATCATGTAATTCTTCTCTTAGCTCGATATTTTCCAATCGAGCTAAGATATCAGTTATAACATCGGTTTGTTTTAAAGTCATTACTCTGTCTCGGCAGATTTTTTATAATAATCATTTACTTTATAATAAATATCGGCAAAATCTGTAATGTTAATATAGTAAGTAGAAGTCTTAGCGTCAGGACCGACTTGGAATCTGAAAGTAATTGGTTTAGATGGAGACATGAAATTACTTATCTTAGCCATATTTTCATAAACGCGAGGATAGAAAGCATAAACTAACCATGGATAATCTTTAAGGCTCTCGAAGTTATATTCTTTCCCGCCTAGCAACAAGGATCCAGCTATAGCATTTTGTTCTGGTTCCAATGGAGAGTATTTTATAAATTCGCGGCGTTGTTCTTTTGGAAGCTTGTTGCGTTCTTTTGTAAATTCATCCTTTTCTTGCTTTTCTTTATCTTTTATTACTTCCTGCTCTGGAGTAGCTTCTGGCTCTTCCGTATGAACTGGAGTATTTGTTTTTACGCTAACACCCTTAGAAAGTAAAATCACAGCAAGAGCATTAATTGCCTCCGCGCCAGCTTTTGGCTTTTCTTTCCTAGGAGTTGCAGCAGCCTCTTCTGAAGCAGCTTCTGGTTGTGGAACAGCCGGGACCGTTTCTTGGCCGTTCATTATTTCTTCTAACAAAGCTTTTACGAAGTCAAGCTTAGAACTAAAGCATTCAGAAATAGAAATCTGCTTGACTATAGGCTCACCACTAATCAAGTTTCGCAGTTTACCTGTCTGGACATTATTCATAACCATTCGCATAGTACTTGGAGGAATTGTGGCTAAGAAACCAACTGCTGCGGATTTAGCCATACTTGAAATATTGGAATCCATAGCAGCCCAAGTGTTAGGATCTTGTACTGTAGCGATAGCAGCTTCATAATTATTACCTAAACCGTCTGGATTAGATAAAGAAGTAATAAAATCACGTACTGGAATCTTTATTGGGGTCGCTGGAGTTGGATTAGCTTGCTTGAGAGCCTCTGCTTCTTTAGCCTTAGCTAATTGATTGGCTCTCATAGCTCTTACTTTATCTTCCTCAGCCTTAGCCGCAGCTTCTCTTTCAGGAGCACCCGCAGCATATTTCTTAGCTTTAGCGGCTTTTGCTTTTTCTTCAGCAGCTTGCTCTTTGGCTAAAGCTTCTTCCTTACGTAATTCAGAAACGTAAGAACTGTAGAAAGCATTTGGAATAGTATTAAGAGTGGCCTCTTTCTCTGGATCCGCCATTTCTTGCTGATATGTAGCCATAACTGGAATTACAGCATTCTTAATATCGTTCAAGGTCATGCCTTCTTGGAATAAGGAAGCAATCGGCAATACTTCAGCTACTGGACTCTTAGTAACATTAAAAGGCTCGTTAGTTTCTGGGACTAAGGGCATAGCCAGTTTCTTAACTCTATTTTTATATGCTGCTTGTGTCGCTGGATGAACAAACATTTCATCGCTTAACTGTGATAGTGTATGTGTATCTAATTGAGTTAAGGTATCAAATAATTGTGTTTGTAGAGCTAAGTTATACACAGTAGGTGTTGAAGTATTCTTCATAATATCGAAGAATTGTTTGAGCACTTCTAAATTATGTAGTAAATGCTCAGAATCTACAACTAGCATAGTAGCTTCTTCTTTACCACCAGTCATAGTTAAGAATTTTCCTACTTCTTCAACAAGTTCTTTAACAGAATCAGTTAAATTGAAAATATCATCAGATATTGGAGTAATACTTACTTTGTTTGTTCCTTTAACTACTCCTTGATCTTTATTTAAAAGTTTATTTCTAACCCCATAAATTTTTGGAGCAAAATCTGTCAAAACCTGTTTAATTTTACTGGGTTTGATCTTAAGCCCTGTTTCAGAATCTTCAAATACTTGTGAATCTGTTGATTCTTGCTGTGGAGTAGATAAAGCAGCCATAGTAGTGGGATCAAGAGACACTTGAGTAGCTTCTTTTAACGGAGCTCCTTCAGAATAGGCTCCGGTAGAAAGAGAGTGTATAAATGCGTTAATCTCTTTTTCGTCGCGCAAAGTCTTTAAAGTTTCCACAGCCTTAGCGTAATTAGCTTTTAATCCCTTATCTGTTGGATTATTAGCAAGAGCGATTCTGAACATATCTGCCAACTGTCGTAGTGCTGCGCCTCTCGGTGTTTCTACTGAAGCAGTATCAACATAAGCTATTCCAAGCAATTCTACAATCTTGGATACGGGGATAGATTCCGCAGTGCCTTCCTGGCGCATTAGGTCCCAGTCCTTTGTATACTGAGTTTCCATCGCTGCCCAGGAGTCTTCTGATACTATATCGTTTAAATTTCTAAGAACAGCGGTTACTAAGGGATTAACAATTTTATTATCTCGTTTAGATAAAATCTCTAGGCCTTTGGTTCCAGTTGTAGAAGACAGATCCATGGCCAATTTTTCTACTTTTCCAGTATCTAAATTGCCTTTCTTGTCCATAAACGACTGAATAGCGGCATAAGAAGCTTCAATATGGTTGATAGCGTCTTCTGATTCTGGTGTTTCATAAACTTGATATTTTCTAATTAGGCCTTTAAGAGCAGCGATTTGAGTATCATCGCCGTATAAAGTTCTTCTAGCGATATCTACATTAAGAGCAGTTGATATAATAGTCAAAGCTGCTTTTATATTAGCTACAACTTCATTTGGAGCTACGTGAAGTTTTCCTACGAAATTGATAGCAGCAACGGAAGATTTTGCTGCGGCTTCCCAGTTCTTAAATAGTTTGATTGAAATAGCTGCTAAAACTTTATCTAATCTCTCTCCGCGTTCTGTTGGAATAATATATAGTCCCGCATTAGGATCTACATTCTTTCCAATACCAAGTCGAGCTATTTCCTGTTCTAAGCGTTTAACTTCTCGCTTGGCTAAAATAACATCATCTGACGTAGTTGCTTTAGTAACTGCTACTTTAGCTGCTTCTAAGTCTCTAACTGCGGCAGTATTTAATTTTTCTTGCACTGATTGGAAATCTATTTGACTTCCACCGCGTTCAGTTATGACTTCATTATCTAATTGTGCTATGACAGCTGGAATTCCAGTAGTAACAGCATTTTTAAGATTTTCTATGTATCTAGTTAGCTGAGAAGCTAATGCTGGTTGTTCCTGAATAACTTCTGGTAATAGGAAATCATCTATAGTTAATGTGCCTAATACTGTTTCTAAGGGAGCTTGCAGTCTGGATAAAATAGCCCTTTGGAAAATTGATAGCATTATAGGGTCATCAGTATCATTGATTCTATCATTTGTAAATACACAGGTTTCAAAGAAACCATTATTTAGTCCGATATTATCTAGATCATAATCAAATTTAAACTCGCCGGTATTATCTACAGAAATACCTGTAAAGTTTTTAACAGCAGCAGCTAAGTTAACAAAATTAATCAAATCTGGAGATAAATCTTTAAAATAATCTAATAATGGTGTGAAAGTTCCATTTAAAGCAATAGCGGCTGACTTTGACTTTTCATATAAATCGTCTACTATAGCTTTTTCAATTACATCTGAATTGGCAGTATCATCTGCAAATAGACTAAAGTTTACACCATCTTCATAGTTTGGATTGAAGAAAATGTGTTGAAATTCGTCGGCAAGATCGTAGAAAAAATCATACAATTTCTGCTGGTCTTCATCTGAAGATGGTCCATTAATAATCAAGTATAAAAGATCACTATCATTCACAGCTAATTCGGTCAATTTGACATTTAAATAGCCTAGAACTTTTAATACTTCAGTATCCACAGACTTTGGCTGCATGAAAGCCAACATTTTTCTAACTTTAAGTCTTCCTCTATGGATCGCATCAGTATTTAACTTATATTGTTTTTTTGCTGGAGTAGTAGCATCTTCTCCTATAGGACGTCTTAACACTCTAAGAGCAGTTACCATAGAATCAGAAACTTTTGAAATGCTTAAAAGCATCTTATATGCTTGAAGGCTTGATTCACTTTCTGGATTAGTCTTTAATTCTTCGGCTCTTGCTATATTATATTGCTTTTGGGCCTCTGTAGCAACTTTTAGAGCTTTTCTAGCTTCAGCATTAGCTGGTTTTGCCATAAAATCAACTATCGCATCATTAGTAGTTTTAATAGTACTAAAATCACTTACTCTTAGCTGTTTTAATTTAGCACAGCGATCTAAAATCGCGTCTCTACAAGGACTAATTAATGTGTGAGCTCTTTGAATCTTATAAACATCACCTTCGCCAACAGCAGCGGCCTTTGCATATTCAGCTCTGACAGCAGGATTCCTTTTAGCCAAAGTATCGTAAATATTTAAATAATGCTTCTCTGACAAATTATTAACTTTTATCACTGCTTCGTCAATAAAGGCATCCAGATTCTTTTTAGCTATTTCTGGAGAAATATCTTTTTCTTCTGGAGTAAAGAAAAGCTCTAATATGTTTCCAACTTGACTAAAAAGAGGATCTACCTGTAATATTACAAGAAGCTCATCAAAAATATGCTCAAGATCAGATTTGCTTTGTTCCACTGCTAAGGCTTCTTGTTTTAGCTTGAATGTTACGCGCTTAGCATAGTCAAAAGCTAATTGCTTACGTACGTTACGGCCAAATAAACCTTTATTATAATTTGGATCTTGTTCTATCTGCTGTCTGCGAGCAGCTAATAAATCATATGCGCGGTCAGATAGAATGTTAGTTCTGCCTAATAACGAAGAAAAACCTTTGGCTTTCTTTTCATTATCATCCATAGCTTCTGGTGAAAGTTCTCCACCCTCTTCCTCTGGAATAGTTAATGGAGTGTATTTTAATTCGCCAGAACTTATCTTATCTTCTACCTCTTTATCATTTAACTCAAATAAGTCAGCAAAAAATGGTACGTTTCTGGTCATTAGTGAGTAATAAATGTTCTTTATTACAGCATTCTTATGTTTATTTGTAGCTACGGACTTATAGTTGCTATTTCTAATAGCATTATTAGCTGCTTCTATAGCCTTTGGAAATTTTTTATACGCTGTGGTCTTCCAACTTCCAGCATTTTCTTTCACTAAATTAAACCAGCCTTGTAGTGCTGGAGAATTAATATGCTGGAAAGTTGAAAAATCTGGCAATCCTTCTGGAGATAACCAGTTGATTGGTTTTATTAAAGAACCCTTATATTCTTCAGCGTAGCTATTTAAAGCTTGTGTTACATTGCTTCTATGTAAAGCAGAAGCTAATATATCTGGATCTATAAATGGGAATACAAAACCTACGATAGCAGGATAAGCCATAGGGGCATATTCACTACCATGCATATATCGGAGTGGGAAACCGTATTCTACCACTGGAGCTAATACTGGATTAGCTTTAAGGTCGATAAATCCAGAAGCATTGAAAATTTTCTTCAGCTCTTCTACATTTGAAGAGTTAGCTTTTTCAATCTGTGCTACAAATTTAGCATTTGAAAAGAGAGCTGTCTTAACGCACTGCAGTAACTTATTTACTTTTCTTGGAGATACTATAAAATCCAATGACGAAAGTTCAGTTAATAAGCTGTCAATGTCATTTCTATCTAAAACATAAAGACTCTTTGCGGCTTTAGTATCACTGTAATTCTTCTGAAGAGTTCCACCAGTTTCTAAAGTCCTAATATCAGTCTTTATTTTTTCTATTTCAGCTTTTAGAGCTTGAATTTTTTCAGATCCTCTTGGCTCAGTTTTCTTCAACTTAAAAAGCTCTGCTTTTTTTGTTTCTCGTTCTTGAGTTAATCGGGCTATCTCAGCTGCCTCATTCTCTTTAGAAAATGGATCCTCTTTAACATGGCCCTTTGGCTGAGTGGCTGGGCCTTTTGCTTCTATTGGCTCAAGTCCCTTTGCTACTCGCTTCTCATTTTCTCTCTTTCTGCGCTTTGCGTCATCGATTTCACCTATAAGACCGCTTTCTTGTTTAGATGCCTTACGCTTACCACTACCGTCGCTCTCAAAAAGAGTATTAAACAAAGAAGACTTTATCATTGGATGTATTCCTTACTTTTTTTGCTATATTTAATTCGTAGTATAAGCTTATCGCTTACCTAAACCTTCCATACCTCGGTACCATTGTTCTGAAACACTTGGAGAATAGAAGTTCATAACATCTTTATAGACTGGTGTTAGATTTTCTTTTAAATGAGTTAATGAATAATAAGCCTTAATTTCTTTACACTTTGGGCATTCAATGGGATTCTCATGTGAATTATGGGAAGTAAACTCTTCATAGGTAGCAAAAGTATCTTCATCCATCTTACAGTTTTCACACAAAAAATTATACATAGGCATAAATATGCTCCGAGATTATATATTATTAATATCGGTAGAATTATGAAAAATTAAAAATAATACTTTTCAAATTCTGCTGGTGGAAGTGCTTTTTCTTTCACGCTTCTAAATCCATTATGACCACAACCTTTACAACTATAGTTAATAAAAGGGGTCATAATATTAGCTCCTGGAGAATAAATACAGGAAATCAAATCTCCATTAACGGGTCTACCACATTTGTTACATTTACAAGGAACAATACGCTCTGAAATAATAGAACCAAATATTGTTTCTCTTGCTGTTTTACATTCTGCTTGTGTTCTATAATGTGTTGGTGTTTTAATCTTTTCTGGCTTTTCTACGTGTCTTGTTTTTGTGATCCTTGTTTCGTCGAGGGCTTCTATATCATTTTCATATAGGTTAGAATTGCGTGTTGCTTTGCGACTCTTTGACATTGGATTCCTTTAATTCAATGGTTATTACTTTATCGGGATAATAAAAAACGTTAAATATCCCATTTCGCTGCTTAATATCAATAATTGGATCGAAGATTAACATGAATTCATCATTAGATCCTTCATTAAAAAAGTACAGATTATTTTTAGATGGGATTAAAGAACTATAAAATACATTATTTACACAGAATCCCTCTGCATGCTTTATGATATTATTGTAAAACTCAGTCAACGGGTAGGTTAAAGGAGTTTCAGCAGCACTAATCGAAAAAGGACTATCCGCTTTAGGGGCAGGATAGTCCTTTAAAAAATCAGATAAGTTTAGTTTTTTACTCATCAGCTGAATTGGAATATAACACACTTGGTATTAATCGTAAGTTTGGAGATATTGGTACAAACTCATTAGATGTGTTATCTTTTCCTGGGAAGTTGGTATTCTGTGGTGGTTGTGTGGAATACGCATCCGATAGTGAGCCTACAATGGACTCAGGATCAACATTATAGCCTTGCTTTAAGTATGCTGAGAATAGCTCTGTATCATAAGTATCAACTATAACCTTAGTCATCTTTAATACTAAATAAGTTCTGAAGTCTCCATCAGCTAATGTATAATTCTCAACGACAGTAGCCATTTGAGTAAAAATAGATTCTAATTTTTCTTTATTTTGGGTTAGATGCCAATTCATTGTTCCAACACCAGATGCCTCTTGTAAGGATTTTACTAAAGCATCCATCGGTCCAGACGTATTTCTATACACATATTGACCAATTTGTGATTGGATATCATTTAATAATTGCTCTTGTGTTTTCATATTAAACAGTTACTGTATAAGTATAGTCTACAAAAAATACATCGTTATCATCTATTTGTAATGCTACTGAAGGACTACCAGTATAATGTGGTATAGTATAAGAAGGGTTAGCCTTTACAGTAATAGTGAACGAAGAATTTGTCATACTTAATTCGTAGTAAAACCGCGCAAAAGTGGCCTCTGTCTCTGAAGTTCTGCGTAAAATGCGCTGACCATTATATGATACAATAATTTGAGTTGGGTCTGCTACACCAGAGGAATCTACAACCGCGTCAGAAAAAGTGCGGACAAGAGCATTACGAGTATCTGATGGGAAATGCGTAACATCATATACGATTTTGACATACTTATTAAAAACATATTTAGCCATTAACAAATCTCCAGTAATAGACTACGTAAGGATGTTGCTTCCAATTCTAATCCTTCTGTGATTGTAGCTTTTGGATTCAACTTTTTAATTCTATCTATTTGATTTTGCTGTACTGGGCGAGTTTCTGTTTTAATCATATTCATTAACTCGTCTTTATTAAAATATTTGGTATAAACGACAATAGCATCTCCAGTAGGAATCATGCCCTTACCTGTACGAGCAAGAAGAGGAACCATCTCCTTCTCTCTTACTTTATCTCGCATTGGATTAAGTTGAGGATTAGTAAATACAATAACCCAACCCTGGAAATATTTAGCTACCATAAACTTGTATTGTTTCCAAGCGTTCTGACCACGGGTATTTTTATATACTTCAACGCCATTAGGCATAGCGTTACTGAAAAACTTTAAAGCTCTACGAATATCCTTTTCGTATTCAGCTTTCTTTTCAGCATCTGTTTTTGGAGTTTTGCCACGCCTTATTGCTGGTTTAGTACCTAATTCTTTCTTTGCTGGGGCTACAGTTGCTGGATATTTTGGAGCATAGGGGCCCGCCGATATTGGTTCTGGGATATGAATTTCAGCACTCTCTTCCGCTCCAGCTTCCATGGCAATGATATCTTTATAATCTTTGCTCAAGACCGTATAAATATGCTTACATATCGCTGGGGCCAACTTCTTCTTTCCAGTTCCAGGCTTTACTAATACACCATTAGTATAACCATATTTGAGAAGCTCTTCTTTAAAAGTAGTCTCAAAGTCCATACAATTACAAGAAACATAATAACGTTCTGCTGTATGATCTAATAAACTTTTACGAGAAGTTATCAATACTGTATAAGGTGTCTCAGGTCTTGGATATTTTTCTTTTAATTTAGTATCAGCAAATTCGTCATGAGATACTTTCCATTCATCACATTCAACAGTCGTAGATCCAAACTGAACATCTGTTACAGCTTGAAAATTTGTGGTAGCTTCTTTAGCATAGTCATAAAAAATCTGATTGTGATTATCAGCGCGATAGATCCTGCGTTGGCCTCCACGCAAGTGTGGCATTCCCTGCTTAGAATAGGTAATTGCTGGGTCATCGAATGATTTCAACTGACCCAGCAAATATGTAAAGTTTTCTACTAATAACAGTTTTGGGACGGAGAGCATAAACTTAATTACCGTGTCTTAAGAAGCTTGCTCTTAAGACTTTGGGATAATGTCTCCGGCGTGTATAAAACACTATTATTCTTAATCCAATTCATAAGTTGAATAGGATTCATATGCTCTGAGAGGTTTCCTAAGTCATCGTCACCATATTTTTTAGTATCTATTTTATATATATTTTTATTCGGGAACCAAGAATAAAAAGTACGGCATAAATTATCAATGTAATCTTCTGCCCCAAAGTCAAGACATACATAAATGTTAGAGCGTGAAGACAAATGTTCTAATAAATTAGTTTCATTATCAGAAGAAAGGGTTTTTCCCAACAATGCTACAGCATTAGGAATTTTATACCCATCAAAATAACCTTCAACAACTACAGCATCAGTAGGATATAAAACATTCTCAGAAACTAAAGATCTAAATATAATATTCTTCCTAGAAATATGATCTGGATTCATGTACTTTCTGGCTGTAGTATCTGAAATTGATCTGGCAGTATAATAAATAATCTTTTCATTTTCAATAATAGGAAGAATAACACGATCTTTGAACTTTGGATTTGTGGATACTAAAGGCCTATAAATATTGATAAGGTCTTCAGTCCAACCTCTTGATAGCAAATAATCATATTGAGGATCTTCAAAAAAGAGCTCTCTAACTGGATTGAGATCCTCTAAAACATCAACATGTTTTACATCAAGTGGTTTAAATGCCTTTAGTTTAGCATACTCAGACAGAGAAAGCTGTTCCTCAAGTTTAGAAATAATATGAGGATATTTATAAAGAGCTCTAAGTTTACCTTTATATCCACAACGAAAACAATTAAATAAAGATAATTCAATATTTATGTATAATTTAGGAGATTTCCCTTCAGGACATCTAGGACAAGACATTATAATTTCATCTGACATAATCATTTCCAAGTTTCATATTTTATAATACGAACTATAGTCCAATAATGAACGTTATAAAAAATAGAAAGCTGCTTAGCTGTTTCTCCATTCTCAGCTTTTAAACGAATATCCTTAACTATATCCCAAGTAAGTTTAGCATTAGTATTATTCTCTCCCTTATTAGCTTTGGATAAAGCATCTTTAAATTGCGAAGATCTAACTACACCTAAAGCATTTTTATTTCCCTTTAAACTCTGGGCTTGTTTTTCTTTTGTTTCATCTGAATGTTTGGAACCCAAGGTTGGACCAGGACCGCTACCAGCCTTTACGGAGATATTAAAACAAAGAGTTTTAAAGTCCCAGAAAGTATCTATATAAGCCTGCTCCTGTATTAACAATGTGTCTAAAGAACAAAGCTCCAAAACAGAAAAAACAAAAGCCTGTTCACCATACTTATTCCATGAATTCTGAAGATATTTATTTTCATGTTTATTATTACGAAGTCGTTTTTTATGATCGCGCCACCTAGCATCTATATTCTTAGATGAACCAATATAAAAATTACCGGTTATAGTATTGGTTATTTTATATATACCACATTTTAAGATTATTTCATCGGACATAATATTTTCGCTTTGGTCTGAATGGCAACCGATAGATCCTTAATAGCATCAGGGTATTTGTTATACTCTTGTTCAAAAGCAATCAGTAAATGCCTAATATGCTGATTACCTAATCCTACTTCATGCCATACTACAAGACCAAAATCAAGAGTATCGGCCATCTTTAGTAGTTGATAGTCAACATCAGTATCACAGTTCTCTAACACTAAGTCTTTTACTGAGTTTGAAACATCTGAATTAGACGAAAATAAATCGTTTACTACATCATGCTCTAATTTTTTAAGCAATTCCCGAATACCATATTTACTTTTAATAGCTGAATTAGCATCATTTTTAAGAATGCCTTCAGTAAAATCGTGGAATAAGGCAAAGGTAGCTACTTTATATGCGGCTGCGTCATCATTATAATATTCTCTAGCCAGCATAAATGCTAACATGGCCACCCTACAAGAGTGGTCTGCCACGGACTGTGGATTAATAATAGTATGACCATGAAACCGTTTAACAGAAGTGAGATCTGATACGGTGTCTATGAATGTCCGTAGTTCGCTTTGGTTCATATACTCCTCTATATGGAGTATCGACCTATTCCTCAGGAACTTTATAAATATTCTTCAACGCAAATAAGGTATTCAGTAAGAATTCCGTATGTCCTTGACCTGGAAAGAGGTTATGGAATCCATGAATTATATCCTTGCGGCTTGGCTGTTCAGAGGCTTCCAACAGTTTTTTAACAGTTAATTGGATAGTATGACTACTAGCAAAGCGGCTAGAAATATCAATAAGCTTATAATTTCTATGGATTAGTTCTAAGTTATCATGTATAAGTTTTTCTAGTTTGGTAGTATTCTTCGAAGCCATTAACTCGACATACTCTAAACCATCTTTAAGATACAACGCTCTATTTTCTTCTGTGTCATTTTCAAGCTGTTCGGTTAATAACTTATGTAAAGTTTTATATCCAATTCCTTTAATACCATCAACATTATCAGAAGTATCTCCAACGATAGCTTTATAGAAAATATACTCAGTAGCCGTTATTGTTACACCCTTTGACTTGGAACATTCTGAAAAATATTTTGGAAATGCTGGATAATCCACATCTTCTTTTTTATACGGAATAGAGCAAACAACCTGACCCATCGGCAGTAATTGCAAAAAGTCAGAGTCATTGGAGAGTAAAATTACTTGTTTTCCAAGTTTTGATAGTTCTTCAGTAGCTATTCCAATAATATCATCTGCTTCAATACCATACTCATGAATTACCGGTAAGTTGAAAAGCCTACATAAATTAATAGTTTTATCTTTTAGATTGCAAAAGAGATCAGTGCTAGGGTCATTAAATGCGGCTAAGGATCCTGAAGAGGCTTGATTAGGCCTGTTCTTTTTATATTCTTCAAATATAGCCTTCTTTCGAAGAGATCCACCGTTATCAAACATAACATAAACACGCTCACAATTATACTTTTTTACACATAATATAATCTGATGCATAAAAATCATAGCACAATCTTGAATAAGCTCTGGTTGTGTTTGAAGGCTTCCACCACGATTCTTAGCAAAAAGAATGCGAAGTAGTAAATTATTACCATCAACTAATAATATACTTTTAGTAGTTAAAAATTTAGGAGATACCATGGTTACCTTTTGAGAACTGCAGATCCTATTACTACGCGACCATCGCCAGAGCACATTTTAATGTGATACCGTCCTTTATCCAACCCCTCAAACATAATCTGATCTCGGTTCATAATAGTAGCAGTTGGATATATTGAACAACCATTTGAATCTACAATGGTAATGTAAACAAATTTAGCATTAAGATTGTGAATGACGTGATGCATCTCCTCACGATCATTGGATGTTATAGTTGTAGAATACTGGTGCATCAATAAATACTATCTATAAGATTAGACACGTAGTCTAATACGTCATTATTAGTATCGACGGGTTTCGATGTAATGTTAATAGCTGGACGGAGATTCTTAGGTAATTGTTCTAATGTCTCTGCTGCCAAATACATGGGGTATAGTGCGGTATATTTACGAACAAGTTTAGAAAACTGTTTATACTCTATGTAATCAGAGCAACTAAAATTGAGGGATACTAGTTTTTTATACATCTCTGGCATCCCTAAATCAGTGTAAGTTACATCAGTTGTATCTATTTCTTTTGGTTTAAACTCACTATCATAAAAGGATTTGAGTTTTATCAGGAGAATCTCATCCATGCTCATTAGCTTAGCAAGTCTCTGGAGCTGGAGATTATAATGGGCTATATCACCTAATAAAAAATAATCCAAGAATTCTGGTTTAGTAAGAAAAGCATAGCTTAAGTATTTATGTGCTTCTGTAACTAACTCCAATCCAAATCCTTTAGATTTAAGAAATGGTTTTGTTTTTAGTTGTTTAAAATATTTTCCATCAAAATAAAAATCGTTTTTTGTTTTATGTGTTACAGAAATATAAAATAACAATAAAAACAGGTATTGAAGATTTACATATTTTAAAGTATCAAGATTTAGCTTATTAATTATTTTATATGTGCCGATAAACTTTGATACTATATCTAAGCCAGTTTTATTATTGTAGTATAAAGGTCTACTATTTGTATCAAAAGCTAAGAAGGAAAGATTCGCTTCTCTGGAACTTAAAATCCAGGTCGTTAAATTATTTGATAAAAGTACCAATCGCTGTGGTATAGTATTATGGAGACGAATACTATAAACAAAATCTGTTAAATTTGTATAATAAATAGGCAGGTTTAATTTTTTATGAGCTTCTATCGCATCTACACTCGTATATACTATACCAGAAGGAGCAATACATGATACAGCACTTGATACATATTCAAAAAATGCAGAACATAGTCTTTCTATGTCTGCATTGTATATTTTGGAGTGTTTTAATTTTGATTTGTTCTCTAATATAGAAAAAAGGTAATCTACATCCACTATAAGAACAGGAGGTAGGTCTTCTTTAATTTCTTTTAAAGTTCTCTTATTGATATATCTACTTCTTTTTCCTATTCTTGTCCGTATTGAAAAAGAAGTTCTGAATTTAAGAGATTTCATATTGTATTATGATTACTTTCTTATTACGGTAGCTTCGATCATTCTGATCTCGCTACCTTTAGATTAGAAGTTAGTAGCTTCATCCTAACCCCTAAATCCCCTTCCCTTATTCTCGTGCATTTTGTCAAAAACATTAGTATGAATCTTTTATATAATTAGTTTTAGCAGGCCAACTGCTCGTCACTGTACGCAAAAATTTTTTGTGGGTGGTCCTATGTGTATTAATCAGCAGCGCGTAGTTTTTTGTGAAATTGAAGTAATGTTTGGACCTAGGCTTGCCCCTGAAGATTTTGGAATTTTTTCATGGCTTGACCCTAATCTTTATTCCGACCTGGACGATACTTCAAGTATGGAACGATGAGTTCCGAAGAAATCTGAGAATTAAGTATATAACATTACTAATCTTGCGATCAATCGTGATCGTTTTTGTGCGGTTAACTCCGCTTGAGGTCTTACAATGGGTACCATTAACTTTACTAAGTTCCGCGAGAAGATGGAACAAGCCAAGGCGAAGAAGTCAGCTTCAACTTCTAACATTACTTGGATGAAACTAGAGTCAGGCAAGCGTTACAATATGCGCTTCCTTCCGCTTAAGTCTGAAAACCTTGAGCTTCCTTTCTCTATCTTCAATCATCACGCGGTAACCTTCCCTGACGGTCACTTTGAGTCTATTGCTTGTCCCAAGAAGACCAATGGAGATGATTGTCCTTTCTGTAAGTTTGCTTCTCAGCTGTATCATAAGTACACAGATACTGAGAATGAGGCTTATAAGGAAGCAGCCAAGAAGCTTTTCCCAAAGACTCACTATCTGCTCGTTGGGTATGAGCCTTCTGCAATTGACGGTGCTGCAATTAAGCCTGAGGATTGCAAGGTAGTTCGCGCTTCTTCTAAGGCTAATATGGATCTTATCGAAAGCAAGCTTGCAAAAGAGATTGACTTCGTAGATTTCCAGACTGGTCGTTGCGTAGAACTGGTTAAGTCTAAGGCTACTGGTAAGGGTTCTTTTGAGACAGTTGTATGGGATTTCGCTGATCCTTCTGTAGCTGTCGCAGGAAAGAATGGCAAGGAAATTTGGGACGAGCTTATCGAGAAGTCTCCTGACCTAACTTCTATGGTTACTCCTATGAGTGCTGATAAGCTTGAGGCTAAGTTTAAGGAGTTTATGTCTAAGCCTACAGCTTCAGAAGAAGAAGTAGAGAATCCTGAACGTGAAGTTCTTGAGTCAGTGACACCTGCTTCTATGGCTAAGCCTAAGGTAACTGTAGCGAAGACCGCTAAAGTCGAGGATGATGAAGTTCCATTCGACCTCGATGATATGCGAAAAGCCTTACAGGAAGACTAATTTAAGTATTAAATGATTAGGCCCTATTAATTTAGGGCCTTTTCTTTTATGTAAATTGGACGATATTATTAATATCTAATAAGGAGATTTGTGGCTAAAAAAGACAAGGATTTGCAGGTTGTATCTAATGGTACTTCTTACTTAGATGATGACCTTGATATTTTTAGGAAGGAACTTAAGAAAGAGTTTGGCGATTCGACTGCTCTTGAGGATGATGATTTCGTAACTGCTTTTATCCCAACTGGAATAGATCCGCTTGATTATTATCTCGGTGGTGGTATTCCTCAAGGTAAGCTAACTGAAATCGTCGGTAAAGAGGGCTGCGGCAAGAGCTCTTTTGGTATTTATATGCTTGGCCAGATCCAAAAACAGGGCGGTCTTGGCGTTCTTATTGATACTGAGAATGGCGCTGGAGACAGATTCAGATTTGAAAATTTTGGTGTAGATACACGAAAATGCATCGTTTCCGTTGAAGATCTTGCTGAAAAAGCTTTTATGCAGATTGAGCGTGTAGCTAATTATGTGCAAAAGAAGCAGATCAGTGTTCCGTCTTTAGTAGTAATGGATTCTGTTGCTGGTCTTACTACACGGGCTGAGTTAGAAGCTGATTATGATTCAGGTGGATTTCCAGCCACAGCAAGAATGATTAAGAAGGGTGTTCAGCGTGTTAAGTTAATGTGTAAAGAAAGCAATTTAGCTGTTCTTTTCATTAATCAGACTCGCGTTAAAATGGGTGGAATGGTTAATCCTTACAGCGGCCCCGAGTTAGTCTCACCGGGCGGGGACACTTTAAAGTTTCAGGCTATTACCAGACTTCTTCTTGATCGTGGTAAGTTCCTAGGAGATTCTAAACAACCTAACGGTCATATAGTAAGAGCTAAGATTATTAAGTGTAAAACATCAGCTTCTCTTGGTCGTACTCTTCCTCTCCGGTTTTATTATGATAATAGAGGATACCATAATCCAAGTATTGTTTATGACGTATTAAATGATTCTGGTTACATGGGTGCTGGTGCTTGGAAGACCGTAAAACTTCCAGATGGTACTGATAAGAAGTTTAATAGTATCGATACTTTCCTTGAGCTATTTACCCAATCGGAAGAAAACCGTCAACATTTCCTTAAGATGATGAAGGATTGTTTTAATAAGAATATGAATTTTGGTCTACCGGAAATTGAAGGAAGTGTCGAAGCTTCCGACAATTAAGTTATATTTTAAGGACTGTTATGAAAACAAAAGCACAATTGCAACAAAAAGCTAAGATGGCACTATCCGAAGCCATGTCAGATATGGATGTGTATATTTTGGTTGGATCTTCTGACGCTAATAAAAAAGTTATTATGGCGTCAACTGGAGCATCCCTTGACGCTGATGCTAAAAGTTTTACGGAGTCTCATCCAGAATTTATAGCAGTATACGCATATAAACTAGCTAAAGTATATAAAAATCCATTAAACTAATAAAAATTATTTTTCATACATATTATAATAGATAGGGTTATTCCTCACAGAATAACCCTTTTTCTTATTAATAATTAAATTAATTTGTACGATAACATTATTAGTTGCTAATTTTATTAGGATACCATGGAACCTTGTGATTTATTAGATGTCGATCTTCTTGACGAATTGGAAATAGAAAAAGAATCAATAGGCAAGAAAGATAGACACGACTATCGTGTTATTATGTATAATAAGTTCGAGGTTGAATATCTCGAAAAACGAACTATGGAAAAAATGCTTAAGAAGTGTCCAGATGGCCCATATAGTGACACATTCTTAATGAAGGCATATGTATTATTTCCAGAAAGATATCCAGAACTCGCAAATAAAAAGAAACGTGGAAAGAAATCCTCAAACTATTTTATTGAAGATGTTGGTAAGTATCTTTGGCTTGAATGGTATAAAAATCAAACGGCAGAAAATAGAAATGACTTTTTGACGTATTGTTATCCGTTGATTGATGGTGTAATTTTTAAATATCAAAGGCACAAACATGGATTAGCGTATGAAGAAATATTCCAAGGCGCCATATTAAAAATTATTAACGCTATGGATAAATTTGATGCTGCACGTATTGTTGGAACCGATGAAAGTGGAAAACCCATCTATGCAAGAATTTATACCTATTTTACAATGGTATTAAATTATGGTATAACAACTATAACAATGGCTCATGGTGCCGAAAAGATAACAAATATTAGCCTCGAAAATGTATCGAGGCTTTTTGGTAATGAGGCTTTTGCTGTTACAGATGCTTCAGTTATATTCCAAGAGTTTCTAATGCTTTTGGAGTCATTGTCAACAGATGATGAATTAATTACAGAGACTAACAAAAAGGTTATCGACGGCATGTTGAGGCTGATAAAATCACCAGAAAACACTTCACGACTTGTTCATAATCTTGTATTTACACTTAAAAATGAATGTGATGTAAAAGTAGCAGATATAGTATCTACTATAGATTTAATAAAAGAACTTTTTGGTCCATTGGTTATTTTTAAGGAAAGTCTTAATCTTGGTTCAGATATAACTGAGGATTAATTATGACTGATATGACCCCACAAACGCCGCATAAAGGACCTACTAGAGTTGATAAGCATAATCAATTAGTAGATAATGAAATTAAAAAAGTGTTGGATGATTTAGAAATAGTATCATCTGATCTAGATGCAATGATGGAAATTTTAAAAGATCGTTTGGTACAGTCTACTGATGCCTCATTCCCTATAGCTCTTGCAAGACTTGGCGAACTTAGATTAGATACAGTCAAAAAGAAAATAGATATTCTTAAAATATTAGTAAGTGATAAGAGCGTAGAAGTAATGGGCAAGAAGAAATCCAATACTTCTGACCTAGAGAGTATATTATCTGGAGCCGCTTTTTCCGCAGCTTTGGGTGCTAAAATAGGAAGCGGTGGTTTTGGAAATGATAGAAAACCTGAGCTAACTACTGTACATGATAATGTTATAGATACAATTGATGTATCTAAAGAAGAATTGATTATAGAAACTGAAACTATCGGCCCAGTTACTTCAATAGAGCACTTATTGGATTCAGCCAATGATACAGATTAATCAGATATATAGTCATTTGACTGTTGTGCGTTTAGAACGTATTAAAAACCACATATATGCAGTATGTCAATGTTCTTGTGGTAATGAGAAATCTATTAGGAGTGATGCTTTAATTTCAGGTAAAACTAAATCCTGTGGGTGCTTTCAAAAAAAGAAATTAAAGGCTACTGTAGATACTACTTCTTTACGTAATAAACGTTTTGGTAGTTTAATAGCTATTTCGTTTTCCCACATTATAAATAGACGCTCTTTTTGGCTATGTAAATGTGATTGTGGGACAGAAAAAATTATTAGAGTAGATGGTCTTAAGTCTGGAATGGTAGTGTCTTGTGGATGTTATAGTAAAAAATTAGCCTCTCAAATAGCAAATAATAAAAATAGAACTTATAGACTATCTAAACAATTAACTCAATTGATGGAAGGTAATTAATGTCAGTATTAGGCAAGAAAACCCATGCTAAGAAATATGTAAATAAGCCATCGGAATATCCTGACCATGCTTATTATGCGCCTGAAAAGCTTATTACTACATTAAAGAAACAAGGTGTTTCTGATGTAGACTTAAAAGACAAGTTAATACAGTATATTGACGCTGAACGTAAAAAATGTATTGCAGACATACGTTATTTTGCTCAGACATACGGGTTTATTACTGGGGAAACTGGAATTATCCCGTTCGAACTGGAAAAGTACCAGGAAGACTTATTACACAATTTCCAGAACGAGAAATATATAATTGTAGTCAAGGGTAGACAGTTAGGCGTCTCTACAGCCTTGATGTTTTATGCTCTTTGGTTTTCTATTTTTTCTACTGGTAAACGGTGTCTAGTAGTAGCACACAGAAAAGAATCCGCCGAAGAGTTCGTTACGAAGCTTAAGACTGCGTATGAGTTTTTGCCTGAATGGTTAAAACCAGCATGTACGCTATACAGTAAAAATACAGTAGAATTTGATACCAAGTCAGTAGTTAAAGCTATGACATCAAATCCGCATGCTGCTCGTTCCTTCAGCGCCACAGTGTTCTTAATTGACGAAGCTGCATTCATTAAGGATGCTGATGATGTAGTAATGGCTATTTCACCTACCGTAGCTGCTTCAGGCGGTAAGCTTATTGCTATTTCTACTCCAAACGGCAATAGTGACACTAATTGGTTTTATCGAACGTTTTCTACCGCTAAAGCAGGACAAAACAACTGGAAGTGGTCTGAACTTCCTTGGACTGTTTCTAAGCGGTTTACAAAAAATCCAAACTTTAGACAGGATCAAATTCGATTAGATAATGGTAATGTTGACAAGTTTAAACAAGAATATGAATGCCTTTTTGATATCAATTTAAGTAGTTTATTTAATAGAGATACACTTCGGTCTTTTATGGCAAGTGATAAAATATTAAATAAAAGTTTTGGTGGTGTAACATACGAAGATACTTTCTATATTTGGAAAACTGCAGATCCAACTAAAAGATACATTATTGGAGTTGATTGCGCATCTAATAAAATAACTGCTAAAGATTCTAGTTGTTTTCAAGTAATTGATGACGATGCTTATGAACAGCATGCTGAATATGTTGGTAAATTGCCAACTGAAGTTTTCGTAGATATTTTAATGAAGGCTGGCAGACATTATAATAATGCTATGCTGGTTATTGAGCAAAACGCATACTCTGAAATGGTATTTTATCTTTTGGAACAGCGCGGCTATAATAACATTTGGTATGACCCTGTAAAAAATACTCCTGGCTTCCAAACCAATAGAGCCACTAGATCCTTACTAATAGAAAAATTATTGTTATTTTATAACAATATGAAGGTATCAGAAAGACTTCACAGTGGTAGACTTAAGATTCAAATGGAAAACTTTTCAGCTGGCTCTATCTATGCTGATGGTTCTCGTAAGTTTGAAGCTATTAAGGGAAATGATGATGCTGTGATGGCTTTAGCTTTAGCTGTAGTCAGTCTTACACCTAAAGAACATATTCATAGGCCAGTGGTAGATTTTAATATTGCATTAGATCCTAAAGATATGAATGATGGAGAGTACTCACCTGAGTATATAGAATTTCATTCTAAGCGAATGGGTATTTCTGCAGAAATGCTATCTAATAGATTAAAATTATATCATAAAATCAAATCTGGCATTTATGATGGATCTGGGTTGGAAGATTTACCACTCCAGCATCCCGTAGAAGAATTTGAACGTCAATTAGCTGAACAGGACTTTATAGGTTCTATGACTCCTATAATTTCGGATACCTATAGTAATATTGAGACTTTGTCACTTGTTCCAAAAAATAGGCAGTATTCAATAGATGACATTTTCTCAGAGGAATTCCAAACAGTATCTCAAATGCACAGAAATTTCTTATTTGATAAGAGTTCCTTTTTAGACATATTCCGAAACTAACATTAAAAGCAATTAACTTATAGAGTTTAAATATACTATGGCAGAACAATCACCCTATTCATTACGTAGCATAACAACTGCACTTGGTAGGTTATTTTCAAAAAGTAAGCCTGGAGAATTTGCAGCCAGGAATTCAGTAGAAAAAGCTCTCGCCGCTACTAAGAGAGATCTTGCAGCTACTCCAGTAGTAGAACCAACCAAAATATCAAAAAAGGCGTATGGGCAAGGTTCTATATTTTCGGAAGATGGCTTAGGTCCTAATTATCATAAATATTTAGAACGTGAAACTTTGCGTCATGCTAGATATGTTATGTATGATCGTATGGACACGGATCTAATTGCTTCTGCTTTAGATGTATATGCTAATGAAGGAACACAAAAAAATCAAGAAGGCCACGTAGTAGGAGTTTATTCCTCTTCGCGGTATATTCAAGATGAGCTTCGAGCGATGTTAGAGGATACTGGCATTAATAATTATATGAGTTGGTCCATATTTAGAAACATGTGTAAGTATGGAGATCATTTCATTGCTCTTAAGTTAGACTCTATTAAAGGTGTTACCGGTTTAGTAGATCTTAATCCAATTTCTATATACCGATTAGAAGAAGAGGGTGATTTAGTTGGTTTCGTCCAAGATTTGGATGTTTTAAAGAGTGCGGTTCAAAATGCCAGCATTGTTTCTGCCACTATGAATCCATATATCAATTTAAACATTCTATCTTTACCATATCTTACTGGCGATTCCCAGCAAAGAGATACAGAAGATTCTCTTATTACTTTCTTAAAGTATGAGTTATTACATTTTAGACTTAGAGGACGCGGTAATTTTCAACCTTATGGTGTTTCAGTCTTAGAATCTGCCGTAGATGTCTGGAAGAAATTAGATCTTCTCTTTGATTCACTTATTATTTATAGACTTAACCGAGCTCCAACCCGGTTAGTATTTTATGTTGATGTTGGCAATAATCAAGGTGCGGATGCTGAAAATATTGTTAAGCGCCAGATCAATGCCCTGACTAAAAAGGAGTATTTCACTCCTCAAGGTAAACTTAATGAGCGTTATCAGTTATTAGATATGAACGCTAATTTGTTCATTCCAGTACAAAAGGGTGGCGCTTCTAAAGTTGATATGTTAACTGGTGCTACCGATGTTGGTACTATAGAAGATGTTGCATTTTTAAATAATAGACTTTTTGCGTCTCTAAAAGTTCCTAAATCATTTCTTGGTTACGAAGGCGATGTTTCTTCTAAAGGAATGTTAAGTCAGCAGAATGTTACTTTCAGTAGAGCTATTCAAAACATTCAGGAAGATTTTCTTGAAACTGTTAAGAATATGTGTATTATTCACTTAGCTATTAGAGGCATTTCTGATGTAAAGCAACTTAAAGCTTTTGATCTAATAATGACTCGTCCTTCATATGTTGAAGAGAAAGCTCGTGTTGAAGTAGACAGTTCTTTGTTAAATCTTGGCGATCAATATAAACAGCTTGGCGCAAATCGTAAATGGGTTGCTAAACACATTTTACATAGAACGGATATTGAAATTGAGGAAATGTTTAAAGTAGATCCTGAAGAACAAGCTGCTGCTCAAGCTGCCGCAGGTGGAATGCCAGCTGGTGGTGGAATGCCTATGGGTGGTGATTTAGGTTTAGGTGGTGGGGAAATGCCTCCTCCAGAAGCTGGTGTTCCAGAAGCAGGTATGGGAACTCAACCTCCAATGCCTGGTGGTGAAGTACCTATGGGTGGCGGTGAGATGCCTCAAGGTGTTCCAATGGGCGCTGAACCTTTAACCCAAAGTAGACGGTATTTAGGTGGTTTATTAATTGAGACTTCTGATACAGTAAGATCAGAAAGAAACTATAGTCAAAAATTAAAAGATATCACATCTCTCATTGAGCGTAATGGATTTCTATCCATATACAGTAAAGAGCGGGTTACAAAAGTCATAACTGAGGACAAGCAGAAAATGGATCTGTCTGACCCAGCTGATATTCTTGATGAAAAAATAGTATAATTAATTTTGAATTAGAACTTTTGCCATAGGTTATATAATATGAATCTAAACAATTTAACAAGTATCCTAAAAAGTGGTAATGTCGCTTTAGGACAAAAGCTTCAGAACTTACTAACAGAGGATTGCCACATTTTAGAATATACGGATGATGCCGTACTATTCCAGAAGGACAATTATCTTGTATTGGCAAAGTTCAAGCATAATTTAAATGAAGCCACAATGACTTCAGATGCTATTATAGATAATGAAGTCATATCTATCTCGTTAAAGGACACAACTAAGAGTCTAAAGGAACATTTAGTAGCCTTGGTTGATAATTTAGTAGAAGATAATTATGTCTCTGCTGAAGATAGTGTTAAGAATTTTTGTGACCAGTACTATCAGTTCCATATTCTTAAGAGTAAGTTCCCCAGTCTCTTTACTGAAAATTTAGTAAAGAGGGCTCCAGGGTTTAAACTTCGTAAGAAAGGTTTTGAAAATACTCAGGGATTTAAATCAGAACTATTTAGTATTTTAAGCCTAAAAGAAAATAAAGAAGTTGAGATTGCTGATTATACTGCCATGCTTGAAACTTATGGTAGTGTTTTATTTTTAGGTAAGTCAGCAGTAAAAGCTCTTGTAGAGGATGCTGTATTTGGTAATAAAGAATTAGCAGAATCAGTAACCGATAAGTTATATCTAATTGCTACTACCCTTTCCGAAAATAATGATGAATTAGCTGAACTTGGTAATGAAGTATCTCGTGGCTATGATCTTGAAGATGGTAAGTACAAAGATGAAGATGTTGATACAGTAGCTTCTGAAGATCTTTCTGCTCCAGAAGATTCTATTGATACAGATTTTCCAGAAGAGGAATCTGACGAGCCCACAGAATTTTCTGAGTTCGACCCCTCGTCATTAAGTGAAGAAGAAGTTGAAACTTTACATAAGACTATTCTTAAGTCCGTTCTCTCTTCTATGATGGATTTCGTTGCTAGAGAAGCTTCTAATCCTAATAATTCTGAGATGGCTGCTGATATGGATGAGTCTCTTAAGACTGATGTTGAAGCTCTTGATGACCCAGAGCTTTCTGCTGAAACCCTTTCACATATTGAAGCCAAGTGGCAGCCTATTATTTCTTTCTTCTTAGACTCAGATCTATACACTCCAGACCAGGATCTTGGTGAGGAAGAGGTAGAAGTTAGTGCTCTTGAAGATCAAGGTGAGCCTGTTGAATCTGAAGAACCTCCTACTGAGGAACCTACCGTCGAACAAGAACCTGAGCCCGGTATGCCAAATCCAGAAGAACTTACTCCTAACGTTGAACAGAATGAAGAAGAGACTCCTGAAGTATAAGGATAAACTATGTTTGATTTATTAATAGAAACAACCTCTTCCACCAAAGGTTTTGAAATTTGTGAAGAGAAAGTTACTCCTAATTCCGCTTGGAAGAGTTTAAAGATTAAGGGTATATTTCAACGTGCAGATGCTAAAAATCAAAACGGTAGAGTTTATCCTTATGCCGTTTTAAATCGTGCTATTCAGGAAGTAAGCGAGAGTTTAAATTCTCGTAATATGTTTGGTGAATTGGATCACCCCACGGACCAATCACCAACAGTATCCCTAAAGAATGTATCCCATGTGGTCACTTCTTTACGGTTTGCTGGTAAGGAAGTTATTGGGGAAGCTATTGTTTTTGATGATCCAGGTCCAGCCGGAACACCCGCTGGTAGACTTTTAGGAGCGTTAATACGAAATAACTGCACAGTCGGTATTTCAAGCCGTGGATATGGCGCTGTCTCCGAGGGCTACGAAGGAACTACAGTTGACGAGTATAAGTTAGTTACTTTTGATTGTGTCCATGATCCATCAACTCAAAAAGCTTTCATTCAGCCAGTAACTGAAGGCGCTGATTTTAAACGACAATTAAAACAGGCATTAGAAAGAGAAGCTCTTTTAAAAGAGTTGCGGTCAGAATTTAGTACTCTGGTACTAAAAAAGTAAGAATTATTTTATAGATAGGTGACACAATATGGATATTAAAGCAATTAAAGAAATGCTGGCGAATCCCGATGTTCGACAGGTAATTCAGGAGCAGATTAATGCTGCTGTTGCCGATAAGCAAAAGGAAATAGATGCTGTATTAGCTGAAACAACATCTGCCAAGAAGGCTGGCGAAAAGGAACTCTTCCTTCTTAAGAAGAGTATCATTGCTAAGTCAAATCTTTATGAATCTAAGCTGAAAGAATATTACGAAGCTCGATTCGATGAAGCTAAGAAGAAGCTTAGCAAGGAAGTATTTGAGTTTATTAATGAGAATGTAAAGAATTTAACAAAGGCTATTGAAGAGGACGCTAAGTCAGCTGCCCCATCCCTTAAGATGCAGGAAGCTTTTGCCTCTGCTGTTCGTGCCATGTCTCCTTACATGAACATTAATGAATTAGCTGCTTCTAATCAGACTAAGATTGATGAACTAACTGCTAAGCTAAATGCTTCTATTAAGCAGAACAAAGTACTTGAGAGCAAGGCCCTCGCTGCAGACCTTCATACTATGGTAGTTTCAGAGTGTGCTGGTTATCCAATCGATAAGGTCGCTCTTCTATATGAGACAGTAGTCAAGATGTCTCCAAAGACCCTTACAGAAGGTAAGGAAGCCCTAGCCGCCGCAAAGGAAGCTCTGAAAGAGAAAGAAGACGAGTTAGCCAAGAAGGCCCTGGAAGAGAGCAAGAAGGTTGAGAAGCCTGTTGAAACTAAGCCAGAACCTGTAAAGACTGAACGTTCTAAGATTAAAGTAATTGCGGAAGATATCAAGAAGGTTAAGGAAACTACTTCCACTGAATTGGTCGAGTCAAAATCCGCTCTGGATTATGATGTTTTCTTAGGTTAATATCAGCCTAATTTAATAAATTGATATAATTAATTTTATCAGGAGAAATTGAATGTCAAATGTAAATATGGAAGCTCTTCATGAAGAGAGAGTTAAAGCGATTCTTAAGAAGGACGAAGTCAATGCACGTAAGGCTGGCAAGACTTCTTTCTGGAAGGCTTTTAATGAGAATTTAGAGGGTGTAATTGCTAACCCTACTTATCGTAATACTGTTTTCCTCCATGCTGTTAAGTCCCTACAGTATGCTACTCGTAACCAGCCACTGACTGAGGCCACAACTTCCTCAGCCGTACAGACCTACAATAAGGCGATGTTACCAACAATTATCACTCGGGTATTCCCCAAGATTGTTGCTACAAAGTTTATTGCTACTCGTCAGCTGGATGTTCCAACCCAGTTAATCCAGACTTTCCGTCTTAGCCGTAATACTACCAAGGGTGGTACTACTGCTGGTCAGGAATACATGGATCCATCACTCTACAACCGTTATCCTACCACTGGCACCAAAACTTGGCAGGATGGTACTAAGGTCATTGATCCTTTCTACTCTTCACAGAAGGTAACTGAGTCTGCTAATGCTGGTGGCGCTACTCTTAACAAGTCAGTAACCTATGCTCCTTACATTGATGGTACTGCTGTCGTTTATGTTTACGACTCTTACGATCCACGTAACGCTAAGGTATATGCTACTCAGGTAGGAACAAACCTCATTTCCGCCGCTGACGGTACAACCGATCTCGGTGATGCTACTGTTTCCAACGGTGTTTTAACTGTAACCACAACTGCTACAGCTACTGCTGCTGCCGCTGCTCTTGGTCTAACTATTGCTGGTTCCGCTACGTTCAACGTTGAGTATCAGTATAACCTAGAGCGCAACAAGAATCTGGCTGAGATTTCATTCAAACAGTCCAAGATCGACGTCGTAGCTAAGAGCCGTAAAAACTTCGCTCAGATTTCAGCTGAAGCTATTCAGGATCTGGAAGCTTACACTGAGGGCAAGCTTGACGCTCTTAAGGAACTCGTCGGTGGAATGACTGAGTCAATGGCTCTCGAAATCGACCTTGAAATCATCATGTCAATGATGTCCAAGGCTGGTAAGATGGCTAACTGGGATGCTTCTTATCCTGCTTCTACCTTCCACGGCACTCAGTACGAGCGTAACCAGGAACTCGTCCACAAGATGAATTACCTGGCTAACGATATGGCTATTGACTTCCTCCGTGGCGAGAACATGTTCGCTATCACTCACCCACACGTTTTCACAATGCTCCAGAACACCAATGAGTTCAAGATGCTCTCAACCGATCACAAGGCTCAGGGCGACTTTGAAATCGGTGCTGGCCGCGATATGGGTCAGGTTAGCAACTTCACCGTAGCTAAGGCTCCTCAGTTCCCACAGTCCGATAAGATTCTCATGGGCTTCGTTTCCAAGGATCTAACTCGTGCTCCTTATGCTTACTTCCCCTTCGTAACTTACCTTACTCCTCCTTCCATCGACGTTCTGTCTGGTGATATCTTCTCAACCGTTGTTGGTCTCCAACAGCGTTATGACCACCAGCTCTTAATGGATGGTGCTTCAGGTCTTGGTATCCTCCAGGTTGCCAACCTATATGCGACTGGGGTCTTAAGCTAAGCTTAACGATACTGTTTAAGAAAGGCACTCGAAAGGGTGCCTTTCTTATTATAGATTCTAGCAACCTGACGATAATAGTTTTAGGTGTACATTGTGTTGAAAACTAAACGCGGTAAGGTATTTGGCCTCTTAACAGTGTTGCGAAGAGATAGAAAAAAGAAAAGAACTTATTGGATTTGTCAATGTGAATGTGGTGTAGTTAAATCCATACGTTCTGATCATATAGGAACAAACACTTTTTCATGTGGATGTTATAATGAAGAGCTTATTAGGAAAACTAGAGAGAATGCAGGAAGCGTTACGTTTAAAAATGGAAAACATCGTTTATTATTCTACAAGGTGGTTAAGCCGCTTTATTCTCAAGTAAAAGCAAGAGATAATAATTGTTGCGTTTTATGTGGTAAACGAACGGGTTTACATGTTCATCATATATTAAGAAAATCAAGATACCCTCATTTAATGTTTGAGCCATGTAATCTAATAACTCTTTGCTCCTCCTGCCATTTTTGGGATGCCCATGCTGGTAATACTAATACCGTAGATTTAGAACTGGCTAACGAATTATTAACTATAGCATTTAGAAATTATATTAAATATTCAATTGATGATGATTTGATTACTCAAATAAAAAACCAAGCAGTAAAAATATTAGGAACTTGATATGAGATCTCAAAAGGAAGAATTAGATCAATTAGTAATTAAAAATATGAAACAGAGGCAATCTGAACAGCATCGAGTCAGAATTGTCTTAAGTAAGAAAAAAGAAACACCGCCTAAAAAGGTAGATTGGAAAGCAGAATTAGAAAAAGATAAAAATTAAAATCCTTTCTTTTTATTGGCACCCGTATCTAATTAAATGTAGATACGGGTGCTTTGGTGTTTTATATACACTTACAGAGTAGAATGAATTAATTAAGTAGTGAGAATTGAATACGATAATCTGTATTACACTAATCAAAAGGAACTCTTACAATGGCTGAAAGATTAATGGGTTGGGTAAGCAACGTACAAGAGCCAAAGCGGCTTAATCGGTACGAGCTTTTACTGGAAGATGAACTGAGACTGACTTGTAAGGCTGTCGACATGCCTAAAGTTGAAGTAGCAAATGTTGATGTTCATAGAATGCACAATCTGTATAAGGTAGCTGGATCAAAAGTAACTTATGCTGATGTTAATGTTACATTCTATGACTTTGTTGATAATAAGGCCGCAAATCGTCTTGAAGAGTGGCATAAGCAGGTATACGATTTAAGTACTTCATTGATGGGATTCCCAGCAGAGTATAAGAGAAATCTTACTCTTTTAATTTACGGCCCAGATCATTCTGTTGTAGAGTCCTGGTTATTGGTAGGTGCTTGGCCTAAATCATTTTCACGTCAGGGATTGGATTGGACGAAGGGTGATGGAACTCAGGAAGTTCAAGTCAATTTGTCCATTGACGAAGCTAAGCTCATCCTATCTTCAACCGCGTAAGTTAATGTAGTGCTTCAGATCTTGTAACGATTTATTAAAAGGACATAAGAATGACACAGTTTGTTTCAGCAGGCGTTTATACAGTAGAAAAAGATCTGAGTGCCTATATTACAGATCTATCTTCTACTATTGTTGGCATGGTAGGAACCGCCGAAAAAGGCCCTACCAATACACCTATTTTGATTACCTCTCAGAAAGAATATGTTGATATCTTTGGTAATTTGAATCCAAAGCATTACATGGGCTATGCCGCTCTTTCATATCTAAAGAAAGGAAATCTTCTTTGGGTAAATAGAGTAAGTGCTCCAGATTCCAAAAAGGCTTTGGCCTCTTTCTTCTTACCTGAAAGCTATCAGCAGTTCTCTGGTAATTGGGTACTTACCGGTGTTAGTGCTCTTGATATGACTTTTGAACTTTCAGATTTCGTAACTGCTACGGGAAAGAATAAGGTTATCAAACTTAATATTAATACAGTAATTCCTGGTTTTAATCCTATTGATGCTACTCAGCAATTAGCAGCTAATTCTATGATTGGCTCTGATTTCGAAAGTTTTGTAGCCAATAAGACTTTAGCTACTGGTAATTATGCCAGCATTACTTTAGGTGCTGGTAAGGGTGTTAATACAGTAATCAAGGACGTTGTTGCTGGAACTAATGGCCCAGCAATTAAGGTTCCTATTTCAGCCTTCCCAACTACAAATTCTCCTCTTAGTGCATATGCTGTTGGTACTATTGCGATGACTCAACCAGTTTCTTGGGTTGCTCCAGCCGCTGGAACTCCTATGATGGTCCTTGGTAAGTCTGATGATAATATTGATGTTAAGTTAACATATTTCCCAACTGGCTTTGCAACAGATCAATTAAAATCAGATTTAGTCACGGCGTTAAAATCTTCAGTAGAAGCAACTAAATTAGCTGCTCTTGAAAGTTTAGTAGTTGCCGTAGCTGCCACTAAGTATGAGATTGGTGTTCCTCTTTATGACCCACATGTAAGTGGCAATCCAGCTAAGAATCTTGCTATGATTAAGGCTATTCTTGACGCTGTGCTTTACACTGTAAATAAGGCCACTGCTCCTGTGGTCGGCACTTATCCAAACCTTAACGCAGCTTATTCACACCTTCGCGCCGAAGTAGCTACTGATCTCAATGGTGTTGGTTCTATTGATCCAAGTGGTGCTTCAAGAGGCTTTAAGTCAGTAACTGCTATTTATGATGCTAACGGTGCTGTTCTTTCGCTCCAGTTAGATGCTCTTGTTGTTGGTGTACTTGGTACCTTTAAGTATTCAACACAGACTCCTTCACCAGTTGCTCCACTCATCGCCCAAGACCAAGTAATTTCCGGTGCTTTAGCTACTGGTTTATATCGTCCTATTTGGAAGATGGTACCTGCTGGAACTTCTTCATTTGTTCCAACAATTATCAAGCTTTCAAGTATTGGTGAATCCGACGCTTCTAATACAGCAGTCACTTTAGGATTTGATGTAAATAACCTAACTACTGATAAGATTCAGAATTACTCTTTAAAGGTATTTGAGCGCCTGTCTTCAGTTACTGTTGCGGCTGACTCTATGAAGCAGCTTGACTTTACTTTAGTTGAACAATATGACGGCACGATAGAAAACATTCAGTCAAATATTGTCCAGAACTCACGTAGAATTTCAATGAAGATTGATTACTCCACTGCGGATGTTCTTGATATGTCAACCGGAAGTGTATCAGAGTCTCCCGTAGCTTCTGATTCGCTAACATTCTCACCGGCTTTAGTAGGCGTCATTTCCGATACTATCGTGACTGAGGGTTATTCCTTTACTTCTAACGTTTCTTCGTTTGATAAGGTATTCACAATTTCTCTCCAGAATGGATCAATCGGTTCTCCAATTACAGCTAATGAAATTATTGGCGATTCAGTAGAAGGAACTGGTGTTTATGCCTATTCTAATCCTGAGATTTTAGACATTAATGTATTGCTCGCTCCAGGTTGGTCTGCTGATCCTGCTGTAGCTAAGGCTATGGTTTCTATCTGTGAAACCCGTGGAGACGCTATTTCTATTCTTGATACTCCTTTTGGACTTAACGTTCAGAACGTTGTAAATTACAGAAAGAATATTTGCAGTATTAATAGCTCATACGCCGCTATTTACTATCCTTGGGTTAAAATCACTGATACAATAAATAAGAAAGATATCTTTGTTCCTCCTAGTGGTCAGGTAGTCGGTCAGTATGCTTATACAGATCAGGTTGCTGATGTTTACTATGCTCCAGCCGGTCGTACTCGCGGAACATTAACTAATGTTATTACTACTGAAAGAGTACTAAATCAGGGTGATCGTGACATGCTTGCTCTGAATCAGATTAATCCAATTCATAATGAAGCTTCTTATGGAGTTTACATTAAGGGTCAATATACTCTTCAGACTAATACAACTGCTCTTGATCGTGTAAATGTTCGTAGACTATTGCTCAAGCTTCGTAAGGTAGTTGCCACTGCTTCTAAGGCTTTTGAATTTGAGCCTGGTGATTCTACTACAGCTTATAGACTTAAGCAAGTTGCTGAAACAGTCTTAGAAGATCACCTTAAGAAGGGTGCTATCAACTCTTACACTGTCGATGTAGGTGCTAATGTAAACACTGCACTGGTTCGTGAAAATAATGAACTTCGTATGGAAATCACTATTGTTCCAACCAAGACTGCTGAAAAGATTGTTGAAGTATTCTCAGTACTTCCACAGGCTGGCGGCGTTAGCTTAGCTTAGTAATGCTTTAAGTAGTAAATAAAAGGGCCTCTTAATTGAGGCCTTTTGTTTTGGAATTAACTTTGTAAGGATTTATATGGTTACGACTAGAGACGATAAGCCAGTAGCTACAAATAATGCTAATAGCATAGTACATCAGTCTTATACAGTATTAGAAATTGATAAACAGGCTAAAGTTGAAGGCGGTTATTATTCTAAATATAATACACAAGCCAGTCAAACTTTTGGTGGCGCTGTGGCAGATGGCCTAATTCAAGGTGTGATTCAAGCTATTCCTGAAACATTTAAAACCGATGTTCAAGTATTAACAGATTTTAGGCTTGGTACCTTTCTTCGTAGAAAAGGAATTATAACTGGGGATGAGGCTTCCTTAGTCGATGGCGTAATAGATTTTTTAAGAACGGATAAACAATCTTCTGCTAATTTAGTGGTACCTAAATTTACACATAGTAATAAGTTTATTCCTATCGTTTTAAAAACTGAATTTAAGCTACAAGATTTAAAAAATGGCACTGGAAGAGATCATTTTTATATTGTATTTGATTCTACTCCAGAAAGCATTTCATTAAGCAAAAATGCTACTTGGAATCCAAGAGAACTATATGGACGCCCAGAACCAATCCAAATATACCAAAGTTCTGGCGCCGTGTCTTTTAGTTTAAAGGGTATGTTCTTTTCTGATAGCTCAAAAGACCACATTGAAAAATTAAAATTAGAAGAGCGTTTGTTCGCTTTAGTGACTCCATCTAAAAATCACTTTATGCCTTCTCCAGTAGAGGTACGGATAGGGGAATGGAAGAGGCTTAGATGTATAGTGACTTCAGTTAAGATAGAGTATCAAGGACCATGGAGAACTTTATCTACTGCGGTTGGTGATAATAGCGTATCATTGCCATCCCATTCTCCATATATGTATGAAGTTTCTTTTTCCTTTACGGTTGTTTCTGAATTCAATACTGTCCAATATGCTGAAGATATTTTAGATGCTGGCTTTAATGGTGGCTATTCAAGTGAAGATAGTATGTATGCTGTTAGTTTAACTAATGCTACAAATGCTAATCCAATAAGTCAAGAAAAATATAAAAATAGCACTGTTAATCTTGGAGATGGTAATGGTAGTATTATTTATAATATTCAAGGCCATGCTGGAGAAGAAGGCACAGTAGTAAATAAAACTGCTTCTTTTGCTAATACTATAGAGTATATGAAAAGTTTAGGGTTGCCAATTGATTCTAATGGTGCTACTAAGTTAGCAGGTATGGCCGAAATTACCTCAGGTTTAACTGCTATAGTAGAAACTCAAATTACTAAAAGGTATGGCGATAAAATAACACGAATTTTTGGTAAATAAATGGCTCAAGATATAGATGGCGGATTTAAAAATAATTCAGCTTTAAATAGTATTAAAGCATTACAGTCTACAGTACTTAGCACTGATATTTCTTCAACAGCTGCTAAAAGTGCTGCTATTAAAAAGAATGTAGATGCTATTAATGCTTATTTAAATAATTTAATGGGTGATTCTACAGATAGAAAAAAAGCTCAAGAGATACTTAGCACAAAAAATAGTAATACTAAAGCATCAATTCCATTGCCATCATATAATACAAGAACTCCATATATTGAAGTTTATATAAATGGTATTATGTTAGTACCAACTAATGTAGATAAGCTTATAGATACATCTTGGGAAACTTATCAAGATAGAACTGTATATTCTAATCCAAACTATGTTAAAGAAATGGAACAGTGGCAGAAAACGCCGACATCTGCAGATCAAATAACTTACGAGGATGTAACGGATTTAGACGTTCTATTTCAAAGTTTAACATTAGACATGCCTATTGGTGGTGTATTAGGAACTATCACCGGCACTCTACAATTATATAGCAGAAATCCAATAGATTTCTTAGATTTTCTATGGGATTTTGACAATGAACTTTCTGCGGGATTGCCAGAATGTAAGTTAAGATTTGGTTGGAGTATTTCAAGAACAGATGGGCAAGTTGAAAAATTATTAACTCCATTCTTATCTTTTTTAATTACTAATACTGGAATTAGTGATCCCGGTAAAACATTAGGTTCAGATTTTACTATTACACTACAAGATGCGGGATCTGCGGTATTACAAAATTCAAGTGCTGATTTTGGTCTTAAGGCAAATTATCCACAAGAGCAATTAAGAGTACTTTTAGAAAAAGTTTTAGGATTTAGACTCTTTACTTTAGATGATATATTGTATATGAAATCTGAAACTGCTACTACAGTTAATACAAAAACAGAAACTACCAATAATACTACAACAAAAGTAGAAAAAACAACTACAAACTCTATAGAGCAAACAAAAACCTTCTTTGTGAATGAACAGGCTCCAGCTTTTAGAATTAATAGCAACACGATTGAAACGGTTATTGAAGATCTCTTAAATATGATTATGTGTCGTTGGTATCCATCAGATAATAGTAATTTACCTAATGAGATATCGGATGCTAAGGGCGCAGAAGAACAACTCAAAGCCTTGCGCCATCAGTATGATACTACTACAAATTATGAAGAAAGAAAAACGTTACAAACTCAAATAGAAGAACAAGCGGTAAAAATAGCTTCGGCTTGTTGCTTGATTTGGGTTCCATACTTTCCAGCTGGCATCTTAACTACATCAAATGATTCTGAATTGGGCAGTGAGACTGGAGCATACGTACTATTACCTAAACCAACGTCTAATTATGATTTAACTTCTGATTTATTGCCTTTGATATATGGCCCAGGAGGCTCTTCAATGCCATACTTTTATGGTGGAGCTCAAAATGTTTTTGCCGTGCTTACAGAGGCTGTTAGCGGCTCTAAAAAGGGCTATTCTAATATGGTTGGAGAAGTTATAAGTTTCAATGCTAATTTTAGTAATTTAGTAGTTTTAATGAAAAACAACTATGACGAGGCAATGACTTATCGTCAAAATGGTAAATTTATAAAACCAAGTAATACGGTATATACTAGAAAAGAGCTAGAAGAAATTAAAGCTGAAAAACTTAAAGAGCTCGGAGCTACCAATAACAGTGAGTATGTAAGTAAATGGAAAGCAAAAAATTTACCTAAGTTTAAAGCTATAAAACAGAGGTTTAAACAATCTATTGCTCCAAGATATTTAGTAAGCAATTCTTCCTTTACTAATGGTAATGAAAAAGACTCGGCAAGAGTTTTTGCGATGAATAAATTAAAGCATCGAATTGGCACATTCTTAAATTATCCCTTTACGGCCACTTTACAGATATTAGGAGATCCATATTTAATCAGACAGGGAATAGGGGCATTTGAACTTATTAATTATTATCCTAATATAAATGGCTCTAAATTAAGATTCAATCCTTTAGTTAGTGGTGTATATACTCCAACAAAGATATCATATAATCTTTCAATGGGTGATTTTACTACCGTTATTCAGGCTATTAAAGTACCAGAATCTGTAGCACATACAACTCAAGCAAGAATAGAATCTGTTATTTCTACAGCGGCTACTAAAGGTGATACTACTAATGATACTGTGGCCCAACAGAATGCTGAGCTTCTTTTGAACATGATTAAAGAAGTAGATCTTGAAAATATAGAGTCAGTATCCGTTAATCAACAAGCCACATATACGTTAAGTGATAAACTTAAACTTGAATATGATAAACATATGGCTGATTATACAGCTGAACTTAAAAAGAATGGTGTAGCTGATTCCGCTATGATAGATATGATTAAAGCTGAGAAACAAAAAGTCATGGCTCAGTATATTAAAGCTGGACAAGTCACACAGAATGCCGCATCTACTAAAGATCCTCAAATTAGATACAATGCTGCTAATGTTCAATCTCAAGTAGGTTTATTAAATTATACTATAGGTATGGCAGATAGTAAAGATGTAAAAGAATCAGCTGGAACTGGAAGAATATCCACATTAGATGCTTTATACACTAAATTAAAAGACTCACGATATACTGACCTATTAGATGATCTATCGAAACAAATTAATAAGTAATTAGGAATTAAGTACATGGCTGATACTCCAACTCCAACACCAGGATCAACTCCAGAAAATAAAGAAGCGCAAGAAGCCTTTATTAAGATGTTTGCTCGTCTTGGATTTAAGATAGATCCTCTTACAGATCAAGAGGTTAGTAAGGCCATGAGTCCAATTCAACGGTTTATGAAGGATTTTTCTAAAACCGCTGATGTAAAAAATACATTCTTTGGAAAGCTACCTGGAATTAAACAACAATTACAAGCTTTATTACCAGACCAAGCAAGATTTAATATGGCTCTTATTAAAGCTGGCCAAGCTTCTTTGGATGGTGCAGATGGGATGGCATTTTATAATAATTCTTTAGGATTTCTTGGTAAAGGATTAGTTCAAGTAACACGGTTATTTCATGTTACTGGCGAATCTTCAATGGCTCTTGCTCGAACTATGATGGCCGCTGAAGTTTTAGCTACAGTAGGTATTTCTTTACTAATAGCTGCCGCCGTTGGTTTAGCTCAAAGTATTTGGAATGTTGTACTGGTAGGCGTTCAATGGCAGGAACGTTTAAATAAGTTTAATAGAACTCTTGGTGGCGTGACTCGTGATCGTCTCATGATGTTTAATGACCAGATAAATCAACAAATAGTTTCCATGGGTAAATACGGATTTAGTTTATCTGAAGTACTCGGAGGGATGCAGTCGTATATAGCTTCTGGCTTAAATATGGCCAAAGTAATGAAAGAAGATTTGATTCAGAATACTTTATTATTAAGTGAGGTATCTGGACAATCCGCTTCAGAATTATCGGGATTCTTCTCTGGTATTATGCGAGGTTCTAAAGTAAGTGGCGATAATATCAAAGCTTTAGGTAATACTTGGACTGCTTTTAATAAGAGTGTAGAAGCCTCTGGAGTACTAGGTGTGGTATCATTTAATGAAGTTCAAGAAGCTATTACATCCGTAGGAACCGCTTTACTAATTGCGTCTAATAAGGGTAAAACATTTACGGATACTTTAACAAGCGATTTAGTATCGTTAACTGGATTAGCTAAAGCTCTTAATATAAGTATTAGTGATTTAAATGCTAAGTTTGAGCAAGCTGGTAATCTAATAACTGGACAAGAATCCGGGTTTAGAGCGTTATTGGCTATTTCTGGCGGCGCTAATATAGAAAATATGTTAAATAACCAATTCAATAGAACTGATGCTATGATTAAAGTAGCTGATAGATTAGCTATGTTAAATACTCAGTTTGGTGGTAATTTAAATATTTTAGGTCAAGTTGCTGAATCTACTTTCGGTGTTTCGAAAGATGTTGCTATTAAGCTTGCTACAATGACAGCCGAACAAAGAAGAGCATTAATTCAAGCTCAACAGGATTCTAAGCGATTACAAGATGATTCATTAAAGAAGTCATGGGAAAGTATTACAGGAACGTTCTCAGCACAATTTGATCGTCTTAAAAACGTGTTAGCCTCTGCTATACAAAGAGCTTTTGCTGGAAACTCATCAGTACAGAACTTTTTAGATAAAGTTACCAATACTTTAAGCCGTTGGGTAAATGAAATAGGAAATCCAAATTCAGGAATTGGTAAGTTTGTTTCGCGGCTTGGAGACATAATTGGGACTGTATTTGATAAGTTTAGTATTTGGTTTGATAATTTAGTCCCAATTTTAGAAGAAGTAAAAGAAACTCTTGAGCAGTTCTTTACTAACATTTCAGGACAGGGTGGATTTTTTCATACTCTCGGTACTATGATCTACGAAGTATTAAAGGTTCCCGTAGTATTATTAGGAAAATTATTTGCTGCTACATTAGAGATGAGCTTTGGTAATTGGATAGGAACTATATTGGGAGGTATTATAGGGACTGCTTTAGCTCCAGGTTTAGGCACAGTTATAGGTGGTATGCTTGGGTCTGCTATTGGAAAATCAGTGGGCATAGATCCACAACTGAAACAAATTATAGATAATACTGATCCAACTAATCCAAAACTTGAAGAATCTCATAGTAGATTAAGTAATAAAATATCAGAAGCTTTAAAACAAAATCAAGAAGAGCAAAATAGATTAAACGGCCTCAAAGATACTGATATAGTTATTGGTAAAAATGGAGAATTTACTTTAGCTGGGCTTGAGCGATTGGATCTACAAGATGAACAAGCTAAATTACAACAAGAACAAACTGATGCTACAAAAGAAAATACACAAGCAGTAAAAGACTTAACTAATATGATGAATTTGCAAAGAAATACTTCTGGAGTAGTTAATGACACTCTAGCTGAACGGTATGTATTAAAGCCACCAGTAGCAGCACCAGGGCAACGAAGTCTTTATGCGGCTGCTCAGAATAATTTAGGGCAAGCACCAGACCTCTCTGCTTTTGGCCTTTTAATGTTATAAATAACAATTAATTTAAGGGAAGATAAAACATGTACTTTTTAGTTAAGAATACCTCACCAGTAGGAACTGATGCAAGTAAGACTATTTTTGCTGACTCTTCAGTATTAGAAGGTCAAACATTTCCAATTGGGCCACAAGAAACGATTCCAGTACCTGATACTACGAAAGATATGCTGGTTAAGCTATACCCAACGCTCATTCAGGTGGTTGGTCCCTATACAGATCCAGGCGCTCCAGTTGCTCTTACTTATACATTGACTGCTTCTTGGGCTTTAGTAGATCTTGGTAAGTATTGCACACAGTTTAAGTTTCAGACTGTGGATACAATTGCTAAAGTATCTTTCTCCGGCTGGGATTCTGGTGCAGGTCAAATAGAGCCTCCAACAATGTACCAAGTCCCTATTCCAGCTGATATTGCCACTCCAGGTGACAACATTTTTGAGCTTAATATGGATATGAACCCTTCTAGATATTTCTACGCTAAGGGTACTGCCGGTCAAACTCTAACTATTTACGGATACTAATAATGTACTCACCATTTCCAACATTAACTGATATACTATTTTATACAAAAACTGATGGTTATAATTATATGACCGATAATCGTCCAATTTATCAATTGGATGAAAATATACGATCATTAGCATCTTCATTGGTTGGAATTGGTTATGGAGAGCACTCATCTGTGAGTGGCAGCGTTCTGTCTCCAGGAAAAGGTGTAGAGCTTCTTCCTAATGGCCAAATTAGATATCCTGATTCTACTACAGATCCAGCCACTGCTATTTTAGGTTTGGCTATCGGTGCTTCTGGCGCTGGTTTAACTAAAGTTATTTGGGGCGCTGAATTATTGGATTTAGATGTTCTTGGCTTAGCTGGAATCTTAGGAAATACTACACCGGGTCAGATTATTAAAATTAACTCTAACATCACTGGGGCTCTATATTTAGATTCTTCAAGCTCAGTTAGTGATTTAGTTCTTGGCAAAGTAAAAAATGGAACTTACATTAGTATTGGTAAAGAAAATAAAACCAATGTTGTAAGTGATGTTGCCCCACAAAAAAATTATTTGAGTAATTTTGGTATTTCAAGAAAGCGTAATTTAGAACTTTTAGCTTCTATTGACTCTGCTCCTATACAGCTAACTAAAGCAGTAACCTATCAGGATGCGGTGGCTACTATTAATCCTTTATCGGTTAGATATAATGCTTCAACCGGTACTGTCACATCTGCACCTGTACCTACTAATGTGGTATACGGTAATGTAAGTAATTGGGTAATTATGGAAACATACACTCAATTTTTGACAGAAGAGCTTACTCCAAGTGATATAGTGTCTGTAGGTCAATATGAGAGTTCTTGGCCATCTGTAGCGTATCCGACTTCATTAGAGGGTGGCTTAATAAATTATGAATTAGCTGCTGTAGGGCAAACTGGATTAGACTATAGCGGTTCTAATTTAAGTTTATTTAAATCTTTTTATATTACTAAATATTATCAGTATGCTCGTGTAACATCGCTATCAGATCCAAATTATGGTAAAGTAACTGCTACACTCACTTTGTTTGATCCACGTAGTATACAAGCTGGTGGTGAACAAAGTCGTGTATTTGTATGTGACTTCTTTACGTATGACACGGCTGGAAGAGAAGTTCAAAAAGACAGGATTGTAATTACTGGTGTAGCGGCTGAGATTCTCTATAATGATGAGACAATCATTCCAGCTATCCTTAAATAATTAATAACTTTAGTACTTTTGACGATACTAAATAGGTATATCTTAGGGATACCATGGACCAAAATATAGGAACTTTTTCATTAGCAGCTTTACTTCCTCCTTTTCATGAAATAAAGTTGCCATCTGCTGGATTTTATGATTCAGAAATACCAGCTACTGTTAATGTTAGAGCTTTGACTGTTAAAGAGTTAAAGCATATTACGGCTAACGGAAAGCTTGATAGAAAGATTTTTGATTCTACTATTCAAGCTTGTATTAAAGAACCAATCAATGTAGGCAAGCTTACTATTGAAGATTATAATTATATCGTATATATGATTAGGTTATATTCTAATGGTAGTAAGGTTACTACAGTTAAAGTTTGCGATAATCCTGCTTGCCGCAATCAGTTTAAGTTTGATTATGACATTAGTGAATGCGCTGTAGTTGAATACGCTGATAGGGATATTGACAAGGTAAAAACAGTAAATCTTCCACGGTTTATGCGAGAACATAACCTTAATATCAATGTGGGAGTAAAGCGGCTAAATCGTAAGGATATTCTTGCTATCGAAGATACTTTACGTATTCAGACTGAGCTCGCAGCAAAAGATGGACAGAAGCGTTCAGTATTCCCATTAATTGAATATTTGAAGGCATATATTTCGACTATTGATGGTTTTCCACTTCCAGTTCCCAAGGAACAAGTATTAGATATTCTTGCTACAGAAGATGCTGAAATTATTACTACAGCATTTGATGACATAGTTTTTGGAGTAAAAGGTACTGCTAAAACTGATTGCCCCTATTGCGGTAAGTCTAATACTTACGATATCCCATTTACAGATATCTTTTTTCTATAATTTCCTTGGAGGAGACTCCCCAATAGATACCGGCATTTTAGATAGTTATGAGTATATTCAATACTTCTTCTTTACTAACTATCTACATCGGGACTATTTAGCAGATCTTCAGATTCTTCTAAGGTTCCAATTAAAGACAGAGTATTTGTATACTGAGTATATTTCACCACTTGAGATTTTACATCTATATGATACTGCTCAAAAGATAGAAGAAGAAAAGAAGAAAAAATTAGAAGAGAGTAAGAACTCCTAATACACTTAGGAGTTTCTTTATATAACCCAATTAATTATAGTGAAGCGAGATTGGAATGTCTAAACTTACCTTAAATACTGTAGCCTATTATGACGTAAACGATATTTATGAAGCAAGTGTTGATAATAGACCACTTTATGATATTTCAAGCAATGTTGATTTGCTCAATACTGCTATAGCTAATTTAGGATTTTATCAAGAAGTTTATGCGAATCCTGACACCGAACCGGCGGGTGGGTTTTCACCTTTAACTTGTGTTTGGTTAGGTCAAAATGGTCGTATATACCCTATTGATATATCTCAGAGTATTACAGTAATTGATTATACTAAATATTCTATTTATTTAATCATAGAATCTTTAGGTTCTTCTAAATATAAGTGTCTTGGATTTTCAGCCTCATATAGTATTCAAAGTCTATTCAATAAATTTCTTCCAGACTCTATTGGTAAAGCTATTAAAGTTGGCCCCGGTGGAACTTTAGTAGATGAAATTTACTTTGATCTTTATTATGCTAATTACGGATATCAGAATGTAGTAGTAGGTAAAGTATTAGCTCCTACTATGATTTCCTTTGGCGGCAATCAGGTATCTGTATTAGGCGATAATAGATTTCTTGCTCGTAATAAGGATGATAGTACTACTGGTCTTATTACACGATATATCCAAAATGAAGATAATAGCACTGCTTTTAAGACAGAACTAATCAATACATCGAATTCACAATATCCTTTTACAGAGTTTATAAATTATTTATATTCTCCTTATGGCACAGCCCCTGAGCGTACGCCAATATATTTCACAAGTACGGCGTTAACTATCTCGGGTAATTCTTTTACTATAGCTAATTTAGATTCTGTATTAAATGAAGTTCACTTTTCATCACCCAGTATTTCTGCTGATTCTTTAACAGATTCTAAATATAGAACCTCAGGTGTTAATATTGGAACCATGTTAAATTATGCTTCCAATTATTTAATCCATGGTAAACAGTTATCTACTAATTTATCGGAATCTAATCAAGTTATTAACACTTCTTTAACTTTTGATGCAAGTAATCTATCTTCTGGTTTATGTGCCCAGTTCTCTTCGGCATACGCTAACTTTGGATTAACTCCAGATTCAATGGTTTCTGCTGTCTTAAGTGCGTCAAGTACAACAGCATCTGGAGTTGTTCTAGGGCCCTATCAATCTGGATCTGGTAGTATTATTTGTAATTTGACTAATAACATTTCAACGGATACTGAATTTGGAGACAGTAACGCAAATTACTTTGATATGGCCTCAACGGTATCAGGTAATGCTTTATTAATTTATAATAAAGGTGTTTCGGGTAGTGTCATTCTTGGTGGAACCGGCCCAGTAATCCTTTCTTCTACTACTGGAGCTTATTATAAAAATACCCCAACAAAAAACTTTGAACTTGCTAATAAAGGTTATGTGGACTCTGTTGGTCTATCCGCCGCTAATACTGCTAATACTCGTATTCCATTAGCTGGAACAACGTCAGACGCGCCAGCGACAGGCGGTATTTATTTCGATCTAAAATCAAATGGCACTGATCCTAATACAGTATTAACATTTGATACCTTGTTAAGAACAGATGTACGGTCAGGATATCCGGTAGAGTTTAAGACTTTAAATAACTCTGGATATCAAATTCTCCGTGGCGACACTCCACAAACTGGAAATAATAACGATCTGATTACACGGTCCTTCTTGGCAACAGCATTAAATAATCTTATTACTAATGCTATTGGCTCCAGGTTTGTTCGTACGGATGCTGAAGATACAATCACTGCATCTAAAACATTTAGTGACTCTTCTCAAATAATTACTCAATCCGCAACACCCTTAAGCCTTAGAAAAGAGACTGGAACAGACGAGATTATAATTGAGACAGATTCTACGGCTGTTTGTTTTACGGGTTTAAATGGATTAGATACAGCTAAGGTTCGCAGTTCTCAGACGGTAATAACGGATGACGATGCAACACTAACGACTAAAAAGTTCGTTATGGACCAAATTGAAGCAGCTAAACCCATGGGAAGCCTCTTCTCTATTTGGGAAACTGAGGCTCCTGGTGCTACTACATATCTATCAAATTATCTTGGCTGGGCATATGGTACTCGTGGAAAATATGGTGAACAAAAATCGGATTCTTTTAGTGAATGGTTTGAAATAGTAGAAGACGGTGCGTTATTATACAAAGGTACTGAAACTATATTATTAAATATTAATATGAGTGCTGTAAATAGCAAGCAAAAAAATAATACTGTCGGTTTTAATAGTAGTGCGAGAAAGGATTCCTTGCAAATCTCAGTTTTAGTTAAAACTGGTGCGACTGTTAAACAGCTATTACATGCTACTAATGGTTCTTATACAGAAACATATACGCAGCATCATGGTGGAAAAAATGACCGTGACGAAGAGAAAACCAGAACGGTATATACCGGTTCATCAATATGTTCTGGATTAGTTATGTTACGAGCAAACGATATTTTATATCTTTTGGCAAAGGGAGCCGAGACGGTTTCTCTTTCACTTATTAAGGCTGGATAATGGCATTAAAACATTATAACCCCACACAAAAAATTAATCCTCCTAAGTTTGCGCCTTTACTCAAAGATGAAGGTACTTTTTATACTAATTTAAACAGATCTGTAGAAAGTGCCTATAAGTATATAGATTCTATTAATAATATGTATACTTATGGAGGCAATGTTAGTAGAATTAAAAATTCAGGTACCGATATTCCTAGTTTATATGATATTGTCAGAATTTTAGACAATGAAACATTTACAATAGATTTATCTGGAAGTCATCCAGAATACTATAGATTTGGTATAGTACTAGCAGAAGATAGCGATGGTTATTATTTAATCTGTACTTTTAATCCTAATTTAGTATTACCGCCTGAATATATGACTTTTGCAGAAGACACTATTAGTAATGACATTTATGTCGATACTTTAAATAACTGTCTAACACTATCTACTAGTGAGACTAGCTCTTGTATCGTTGGACGAGTAACTGGTAGATTCTCTATTTTCTTTTTTGGTACTGCACCATTCTTAACACACTTAACTACTCTTCCAATTAACTAGGATTTTTGTGATTAGACATTACAATATTACCCAGCAGGCGGAAGCTACTAAAAAGATTCCTTTAGTAGTTAATGAAAGTCCGTACATAAATAATTTAACTCGTTATGCTAAAAATGTATATACCTATTCAGATAAGGTTAACGAGATTTTAAGTTATGGTGGATATGTAAGTAGAGTTAAAGCCGCATCAAATGATATATTAGGTTTATATCGAATAGTAAAAATATTAGATGGTGAAGTAATAACAAATATTACGACTTATGCTAATACTACAGATAGATTTGGAATTGTAGTATCCGAGCCAGATAAAGAAGGTTACTATTTAGTTTGTACTTTTTGTCCTAATTTTATTTTTCCAGTAGATATAAAACAATTCGATTTAGCAAGTGAACTTGGAGTCTATCTAAAATTAGACGTTAAAAATTTTGCTACTAACGTTTGTAATTTAGATACAAGTATGAATGAACACGGTGAAATTTTATTAGGCCTTGTTACTGGAAGGCATTCTATGTTCTTTTGTGGAACTATGCGATTATTTAATATTTTTCCACCTTCCACTGGATTAACCGAACTTGGTTTTACTTATACTACTGAGAATATATCTACTGGAGATTAATTTGACGGTATTACCTATTGATGTATTCCAGTTACGGGGCGTATTTATTTTGCGGTTACTTCATTCGATACTCAGACAGGAACCCATACTTTCTCAATTGCCAAACTCTAAAAATAGAGTCTAAGATTTTAATGAGTATAACTTTGAATTAAGTATACTGATGGGTCTATAAATGCGCGATGTTGTTTCCTTTGAGCAATTTTATGAAAGTATTTGGCTAAAAATACCAGAAGTTTGGAGAAATGCGGATATTGAGCAGGGGAGACCATTACAACTTCTTACTCTAACTTTAGCCCAGCATTTTTATTACTCTTTTTATGTAAAAATCTCAGCTATGGATGAGCTCTTCGACATTGATGCTTGTCCAGACAAATATTTGCCTTTTATAGCTTCAGTATTAAATTGGAAGCTTTTAGGGAATGACCCAGCAGGTTGGAGAAATCAATTAAAGCATGCACCTCTTTTGTATAAAATAAAAGGGACTAAACGAGCAATTACCATAGCTGAAAAGCTGGTAGGATACTCCGTATTTATAACAGAACTCTATCGAGATTATACTGGAAAAATTGTCCCAAAAGAAAAGGTATTCAATAATTTCCCAGTAAGCGTTAAAGTAAAACCTTGGTTCAGAAAGACATCTACAGATCTCAGCAAAGACATTTTTAATGATTCTTTTTCAGATATTCTTCCAGCCTTTAATGATGGTTCTGGAGATATTTCACCACTCGGTGATTTAATAGTTCCAAAAAGATTTAAGCGAGTTACTTCCAGATCTATATCTAATTCTACTTTACCTAATTATAATACTACAACAGGAGCTAATTCATTAGCTCGTTTAGCTAAAGTATCTCGTATAAATGTAGTATTAAAAAAAGATACGGAATTGGATCATATAAATGAGAATGGCTATTCTGATATTAATTTAGATGAAGCTGTAGATCTTTTTTTACAATTTAAACCTTTCCATGTATATATTCAGGACCTGTTGGTTCTACATAATTTGTCAGATTATTTTTGGAATACTACGGATTTTTCCGGTGAGATTTTAATAGCAAGAGAAGACATAGACATTTATGTAGCGGTTAATGACGAAGATTCCATTTCTTATTATGAGCAAGATTTAGTATCAATTTCAGATACATCCATAGAAACAGATTCTTCGAGATTTAAAGGTACCTTAGAAGTAAAATGTGCTAAACTTTTACCGCAACTTGGAAATGAGATAGACGATATTTCTTATATATCTTCTTTGGGTTTACCTTTGTCGGGTTATGCCAGAAATGAAAATGTTGTTTGGAAAAGATCTGATTTTACTTTTGTATCCGATCCTATGTGGGAGTCATATGATACAGTAACATCTTTTAGTATATTAGACTATCCATCTACGATAAATGTAACATGCGAAGCTTTTGGCGAAGTTCAAATATTATTTAATGAACAATATGGTATTTATTACACAGAAATAAACCCAGAACCAAAATATAGTTTTAGATCAATACCTTTTGATTTTAGTTTTTTATGCGACTTAGCCCAATTACATAGTGATATTATTCCAAATAAAGAATATAGTTTTATTACTAATTGTACTATAAATAGAATATTAAGAGAGCAAGATACAGTTTTTATTTATAGCAAAGCATACAATAAGAATAGTCTTATTTCAACACCATGGTCTTTATATGGAATAGCGGATTTTAAAGAAAATACAAATACTACCTTAAATGATGTAGAAATTCTTAGGCTGTTATTCGCTAAAAAATTAGTATTATCCATAAAGCATAATGATATCGAGTATAGGTTAACTCATAAATTACATTTTGCTATAGATGCCAAAGCAAATTCTATTATATTAAACATGAAAGCTATAGCAGATATGCTATTTGTTAGTTATGATACCGAATTATCTTTATGCGATGATATAAGCGTATATATTTTGTATAGTTGCTTAGTTCCAAATGAAAACTTTTTGGTGTCTACTGGAAATAGAGATGCTCAAATATCTGGAACAAGGGAATATCTACCATTTAATAGAATAACTTATTTAAATAATACAAATATTCAGACTGAGATTGATACAGCCCATACGGATGTTGTATTAGAATATTCGGATGACTTGAATTCCTTAGTAGAAGACCCTATTAGAACTAAATTATTTAAAACTCCTATGGCTGTATTTACACGTAGTTGTTTACATTCAGAGGATACTGGAACTCCATATAATGCAGTAACCTATGATACTTATAACTGTAGAGATATGTCCTTATGGAAAGTATATTCAGATCCAGCAGATATTAGATATGCTGGAGTTGAAAGATTGACAAGAACTATTTGGTCTAATTATTTTAATGTGCCCTTTACTGGTTCTACTACGTTAGTTCCATTTTCTTCTATCGATACATCTAAAGAAGCTCAGGTATCCAATAGAGACTCATTTAGATGGAAAGCTACTATTGAAGATACTCCCACAACACATCCACAATTCTTTGCCGTATCTCGTAGAAATTCGGCAGAGAAGCGAGCTTTATGGACTAGAGGCTCAGCAACTAAAATAGCAAGACCCTACATTAGTGCGTTGAGGGAATCTGTTCAAGGATTCAGAGATACAAATGCTTTATTTAATAGATCAGAAGATTTATTAGATTACGGCATTTCAGTATTATCTACCTATGGCACGGAAAATTATAAGTACACAACTGAGGGTACAGATTATACAATTGCGTATAAGAATCCAAGTATCCCACTTTCAAATGATATTGTGCCTGAAACAGAGTATTGCGCGTCTTTGTGGCCTAATGTTAAAACGCAAATAGTAAATGGCAAGATTATTTATCCATCATATAAAGATAAAATCGATGCCACGCCTCAGTATGAAACTCCTTTTGATTTTGCTAGGAGAGAAACTTATTATGCAAATGGAGCATTAAAACCATCATTATATAGTAATAATATAAGAACCGATCTACAAAGTTATTCTTCAGGGTTACTTGATGATTTTGCGGATCAGTTAGATATTGAAATTGACGGTTTATTACAAGAACAAATTATATACAAAATATCTTCATCTCAAGATACTGAAATACTGTTACCAAAAATAAATATCTTTGTTCTGTGGAGAGAAAAGAATACTGAAGCTCCTATGGGAACGGGTTTATTCCCATTACGTAGTAACAATGATGTTAGACCTAATGTTCAAGTATTTAGGAATGGTATAGAATTGACTTATGGTGATTACTGGGCTTTAGCTGCCGATCCATTACGTGTAATCTTAGCTGATTTTTGTACTATTGTAGAAGGAGATGTTTTTGAAATTATATATCAAGTATTAAATACCGAGGAAGAGCCAAGGTATCCAGTTGATCCTACTGGAATTCCATATGATCAATCGAATACTCTTGAGACAACTGAAAAGATAATCATTCCTTTACTCTTTGCTTCTCCAAGCGCTAAATATAAATTATATCCTATATTTTTAGAAGCTACCCCAGTAATTTCTTGGTATAGAATCGATACTGGAGAATTTATAAATGTCTCTGTAGCTAATGGTATAGATTTACTTTCACCTATCCCAAAAATGTATAAGTCTTTAGCTAAACCAAATGTTGAGATAAAAGTTAATGGTATAATACGAGAATATGCTAAGTATTGGAGGTTCGCAGTAGATCCAGATAGCAAACAGTATATCATTCTTTTAACTCAAGCTTTAACCTCAGTATTAATGCCACATGATACACTTCAGATTACTTATACAAAGCTACTTAATTAACTTATAGGATCTTTTTATTATGAAACTAAAACTTACTTTAGAAGAATTTGTAAAGCCTGAGCTAATAAATGAAGTATTTTCTATGGATGTTCAGAACCAAGATGCTGTTAAAACGCGTTTGTTTGGAGATCTATTAAAATACATGCAGGCCTTCTCGCAATTGGCAGCCAAGGGTAATTTAGATGTGGCAAGTAAGTCAGCTGGACTTCAAGACTTTATTACTCGTCTAAGCGATTTTGAATCGTATTTTCAGGCCCGAGGCACTAAATTAACAATGTCCGGGTTTGATTCTGAACCTCTAGCTCCTGGTATACAGCCTACCCAACTTTTAGCGTTTGATGCTGTAGAAAATAACAAGAAAGCTTTCTTAACAGCCATAGCGTCTGGTACAGAATTTGTACCTATTGTTTGGTCTAAAGCTTTAATGACACAGCCCGGACAAGCCTTAGCTCCTATCTATTATAAACCTTTATACAATACAGCAGCAAAGCCGGTTCTAGGTAGCGCCCCAGGGTCTAAGTTTAATAATGTGGCGGATACCTCTGCCCCAGATAAAATTGCTTTAGATAGGCCTGATGCTAATTTACAGCGAGCTAACACAACGCCAAAGGCTCCCGCAACAGGCGAATTTTATAGATACGCTAAGTGAGGATAGTATGAAATTAAAAGATTTACTTAATGAAGAGACTTACTCTGGTTCTGTTGCTACGTACAATAAACCATTGAATGAAAAAGAGCCAATTAGAAGAATTGGTTTTATGCGGTATGCCTTAGACAATGAGTGTCAAGGCTGTAAGATTATTAAAAATTATGCGTTCAAAGAACCAAATACTGGTAAACGAGAACTAACCTGTAGTTTCTGTGGTGAAGTTCATAAGAAGAAAGGATAATTATGTCATTTAAATATAAGAATATTACTAACAATACTCAGATTTTACCTATCATTTCTGAAGATAAAACTTCAGTTTCTCATATTTCTGTTGAGCCCGGCGGTATATTTGAAGTTAATGTGACTTTGGATACTTATGTTCCTCATATATTAGCTAAGCTTGATGACTTAGGTTTTAATATTTCGCATCTTGTTCTTAAGGCTCGTCAGGAAATCTCAGTAGTTGTTGAAAAAGCTGAGGAAGAGTTTAAGAAAGTGGAAGAGGAAGTTAAAGAAATAATTGTGCCAGCAGTAGAAACTTCTGATGAAGTTAGCACTGAAGAGCCTAAAGTGGAAGAAGAAAAAGCGAATTCAGAAGTAGAGACTCCAGTTACTACTGTAAAACCACGAAGAAATAAGAAGAACTAATATGACTCGTAAAAACTTCTTTATGTATATAGATAAAGAGGAAACAAAAAGAGAAGCTAAACGTATAATGGCTTCTATTTTTGAAGCTGAATCTCTAGAAGCATTAAATGCTTTGTATTCTCCAAAAGAGGTACAAAAACCAGAAGAAGTAGCTAATACATTAAAACATACAATTTTACCATTTGATCAGATAGAACTGGATCCTAACAAGCAGTTAGCTCCGATGTCTGCTGATGTGGCTTCCATAGGTTCCGTGCCTGGAGAGCCTACAAATCTTCAATTGGCTGTTAAACAACCAGTTAAAGTTAAAATTATAGATAGATCAAAGCTACAGGCTACTAATGTTACTGAAGGCGCTAAAGTAGTTGATGGCAAGGTTATTATCTCTTTAGATAAAAATAAATGCGAAGATGATTACGATTTTCTATCATCTGCTCCCCCATTGGATTTATCTAACGATGTACGAGATACTGAGCAGGCTGAACAAATCAAAGCATTAACAGATTTAGTTCAGTCTTCTTCTGGCGGAATGATGCCAAAAGTTGTAGCTGTATCTGGTCAGCCGCTTCCAACCGATAGAGTTTTTATTGCCAATCAAGAGACAATTAAACCTATCGACGAAGATCCGGAGGGATTTAGTGTTGTTGGAATGGATAATGACATCGGCATCGATTTCATGAAGAAGCCGACAATACGAAAGTAAGCATTATTAGTCTTTAGGAAAAGCCAGCATAAAGTTGGCTTTTCTTTTTTGAATTAACTTTATAGAGGCTATTATGAAGTTTGATGATACTTGTGATTTACGTGGTGAAGTATTAATTATTGCTATAGATGAATTTGGAACTTCCAAAGTTCTTGTTGATGACCGTAATCTTATTGTCTTAAATGGCCGTAAAATGGTAGCTAACCATATTCTTACAGGATCTGGTTCCTATATTACAGATGTAGCTTTTGGTAATGGCGGAACTTCAGTAAATAATCCAAGTGACGTTAAACAGGTACTGCCAACAGATACGATGGTAAATTCTATAATTCCCAATCTTGTAACAAATACTGATTATGTCTTTACAGTAGATTCTTCGTCACTCTCAGATGCTAATTCACGACCAAAGCTTATCTATAATATCAATATACCCAAGACTGGAACTAATGTAAATGGCAAGCAGATTAATGAAATGGCTTTGATGATGAATACTCTTCCAACAGCCACTGCTTTTGCTATTAAAAGATTTGCTACAATTGTTAAATCAGAGTCCATCATTCTGAATGTCAAGTGGACGTTATTTTTTTGATTTATTTCTTACAAAGACATGAAAAAACAGTTTTTACCTTTAAATACAACATATAATTTATTAACTATATTACAAAATGATATAGTTATCAAAGGAAAAGTATGTTGTATTTGTAAATGTCAATGTGGAAATATAACTAAACCTATAGCAAATGCCAAGATTCTTTCAAATACTACAAAAAGCTGCGGATGTTTAAGAAAAAGTCAAGCTATAAAAATAGGGCATTTAAATGCTAATAAACCAGGACACCGATTAGGTAAACGCTATGCTAAATGTTTAATTGGTGAAAAGTTTGGATCTTTAACCGTTTTGGATTTACATGGTTATACTTCTTGTAATCATGCGATTTATAAATGTCAATGCCACTGTGGAAATATTATTAATGTTATTAAATCTCATTTAATATCAAATACAACAAAAAGTTGTGGTTGTTTACGAAAACAACATATACGACAAATACATAAAAAGAAAAAAATACGTCTTGGGTTAGATCCTAATATCTTATTAACTCCAATAAATATACTACTTAGAGTTAAAGCGCGTGAATTATATAAGCAAATAAAAGTACGAGATTCTTTTACATGTCAATTGTGTGGAAAAACTAAAACACTTCTTCATACTCATCATATTGAACCTTTTAGTCTATATAAAGAAAAACGAGAAGATAAAACTAATTTAATAACTTTATGTTCTTTATGCCATAAAAAAGCACATGATAATAACTTTCAAACCGGATTAAATAAAAGTATTCAGCAAATTCTTATAAATAAAATAAATGAGATTATAAATGTACATGGAAGATAGAATAGGGAATAACTTACCTCCTGTCGTTAGTCAGGATAACAGGGTTGTTTCAGATAGAGAAGATATGCTGTATTCATATCAGAATACAGTTGAAGCTTCCTATGTTGGTGATATCCGACATATAGTAGCTAAGCTTGGCGAATATTTAAAAACTAAAAATAAGTATTATGATGTTAAGAAACAAGAATTTATAGAATTCCCTATTCGTTATAGCGCTCCTAATTTAGTATTTTCTGATGATAAAGGATTAAATGGAGTAGCTTCAGAAGCTTCTCTCAAAGATAGAATTGTACTTCCAGTCATTTCTTATTATCTTAAAGGGTTAGAATACGATTCTAAGAGAGCTATAGATCCTTGCGTTAGATACTCATATAAGCCGGATAAAAATAATCCTGGTAAAGTATTAACAACAACTGCTCCAAAGATGATGAAATATAGTTTTCAAGTAGATCTTTGGACTGAAAATAGAGAGCCTTTTTATCAAATAGTATCAGCTTTCCAGTTAGATTTCAACCCATATTCTTATTTATATGATTTATACGCTTATGAGGATGAAACACAAAAATCATTTTATTTCCCATATGTAAAAATGACTTTAACGGGATTCTCAGATAACTCTAACTTTGTCCCTGGAACTGATAGACGGGTGGTACGTGGAACTTTTTCTATAGATGTTGATGGTTTCTTATCACAACCACCAACGCAAAAGAATTATGTTTATAATGTGGGTATTAACGTAAATAGTGAATATAGTACTGCTATAGATCTTATACGTCCCTCAGCTTGGACAAATTCTAATATGGCAACAGTGGTAGATCAAACTATTGAAGGAGTTGAAAGTGTATTTGGACGGACAGGAAACGTTACTGCTGAGAGTGGCGATTACAGCGCGTCTGACATTCCTACTTCTACTATTCCTGGTTTTGGTGTGTCAGGTGAGTCAGTTCAAAACATTCTTCAAGAAGTGTCGGAAAAAATAGCAAAAGATACTTTTACTATTCGTCTTTCGCAGCCAATGAACACTGGAGATTTGTTTAGGATTATAAATAATGTAGCTTATCCAGTGAAATCAATTGATAGTATAGTGCCTTTTGTAGATGGTATTATTTTATCTTCTGGTACTACCAATGACGTAGTAATAGCAGGTAGAAAAACAAATACTACTTATGAAACAACTACTACATGGCAAGTAGATGATTTACTATATTTATCTCAAACTGGAACACTAACTTTAATTCCTCCAACGGCATCAAATGGAGATAGATATGGATTAATTGTTGGACGTTCTTTAAAGGGAACTACATCGTTCATATTTGATCCAAAAGAACCAATAGGATTAATCTAATGCCTCAAAAACTTTTACAGACATCTCCTAAACTTGTTCCGGAACAAGTTGATGTGTCTATTAGAACATTAAAAGATACAGACATCGTGCTGGCTAATACTGCAAATACAATTATTGATTGTAGTAGAGCTGATTATGTTAGAGTAAATCTTCAGGCGGACACAGAAATATCTCTATCTAACGGTACCAGAGAAGGACAGCAACTTGTATTAGCAATATACCAATATGACGCTATGCCACATACAGTAACATTTGATATGTCTACAATTAGATTAGGATCAGATATTTGGTCTATACCTAAATTATCTGAGACTAAAGGTAAATTAGACAGATTAATTTTTATGTTCGATTCTGTAAGTGGAAAATATGACCTTGTGGGATACTCACGAGGATATTAAAATTCTATAATTAAATATAGATTAAACCCATCAACTAAATCAGGAGATTACCTTGGCTTTCACACTTTCAGACGCTACCAAAAATGCGATGCTAAATACTTTTACTTCTACTATTGGCGCTTCACCAATTCTCCGCATCTATGATAATACCGGTGGTGTTCCTGCTAATGCTAATGCCGCACTATCTTCACAGGTTCTTTTGGGAACACTGACATTCTCAGCTACTCCCTTCCCAGGCGCTTCTTCTGGTTCTATGGCTGCTAATGCTATTACTCAGGATTCAGCTGCCGATGCTACAGGAACTGCCGCCTTTTTCAGAATTTATAACTCTGGTGGAACTACCTGTTATGCTCAGGGAACTGTTGGAACTTCTGGTGCGGACCTTAATCTAAATACCACGTCAATTGTGCTTGGTGGACCTATTAGCGTAACTTCACTTACTATAAGTATATAATTTTATTATTATTTCTATACATAAAAAATGAGCCCACATAGGGCTCATTTTTATTTTCTGCTTCTAGATTAGGCTTGGGAATTAAATAATAGAAAAAGGTAAAGTATGTCAAAACAAGCAGTTGAACTAGCGATGACTGGATCGTATGTCAGATTTCCAAAAACTGACATGACTAATTATGATTCTACAAAGCATAATTTGGGACCTATTATTTGTCAAATGACAGATAGTTGGACTGGCGCTGAAACTTTCATAGGACCGGCTCCAGTTTCTGTAGCCAGACCAATGGAAACCACGATAGCAACTGCAGCGTCTTACCCATCATCTGTTCAAGTATCTCCAACTAGATGGTATGTAGTATTAGCCGATATTTCAACAGCAGCTACGTTAAGAAAATTTTTATTATATCAATATGATTTAGGAACAGGTTTTACTTATATTGGTGCTATTTCTTTCACTTTTCCAACCGCAGCTACTATAAGAGGAATAAGATTTATTAGAACTTTACACACAACAGGAACCGTTTCCGTTTCAGGTACTACTGTAACTGGAAATGGAACGGACTGGTTAACTCGTAGAGTCAATGCAGGTTCTCGAATAGGCTTTGGATCTTCTGATCCAACACAAATAACTACATGGTATGATATTACCCCAGGTACAGCAATATCTTCAAATACTTCATTAACGGTTACATCGACTCCTGGAACGATAGCAGCCGGAACATCTTATGTTATAGAAGATTATTGTTTATATATAGCAGCTACATGTGCTACAGCCACTGATGGTGGTTTAAGAGTAATAAAAGGATTAAATCCACATACTTCTTGTTGGTCTACTACATCTACGGCTTCAGTAATATCTTTAGCTACTACAATAGATAATATTAGAGCCTGTATGTGGTTAAAAGATGCAGCTACGGTAACTAACACAGCTGCTGGAGGAATAGCGGTAGAAGATGCTTCTGGAGACAATTTAACTCAGTATGGTTATGTTATTGACGGTGCATCGACTACTGCTAAGTTTTTTAAATATAATTTAAAAGCTGCTTTGACTCTCTCGGCTGGTGTCGCTACAAATATGTTTACCTTAGCTACCGGTGTTTCTACCACGTTAACTGGTAACGTATCGCAGGCACATAATTGCAGAATAGCTACTCTAAATCATGGCGCTGGAAGTGGAGTGGCTTGTTTATACTTCACAACTGCTAGCAGATTATATCGATGTCCTTTAACCTCAATAACTTCTGGTGCTACTACTCATGTGGCCGATTCAATGCTGGAAGTTCCTCCAGGAAGTACAAACACCTTAATTTCTGTTGGTGCCACATTCTCAGGATTAGAAATTTTTGATAGTATAGATAGAATTGGATGGTTTACAACGTCCGCCGCCGGAGTTAGACATTATGTAACTCGATATAGAACTGACTCTTCTCAATTAGATCATGTATGGCTGTCAGATGATAAAGTTCAACACCCAACTGCAGCGGATGCCACGGCGTATCCTTACGCATCATCAAATGCTACGGCTTTAAGTTCTTGGGGAGAAGGTGGAATGGTTTTTGTGACCCGGTCCGCTACTACCTCTGCATTAAATCAAATGTATGCCTGGGGATTGGGAGCACATTGGGGTTATCAGAATGCCGCGCCTTATAATGTATATATAACACCTTCTATAACTACACCAGGAGCTATAAAATATACCAGAGTTCTAGTAGCTTCTGCACAACAACTAGGAGGCGATGTACTTGGAATGACTCCAGATGGATTTAAAATATATTATAGAACTACTGGTATTACCGACAACAGTGGGTCTTGGTCATTAGTTCCAATAGACAGAGATCTTGGTGGAATTGCCGCCGCTTCAGCAATACAGTTTAAATTTGAATTTAAAACAATTTCAGAAAAGTCAATTCCAGGACGTATTTTAGGATTAGCCGTACTGTATGAATCTAGTGATGCCCTTCCTTCTAATTTTGAATGGAATTTAGCAGATAGTTCCAATACTGATGGTACTGTTGGATTCGATCAATTAACTCTTGTAAGTGCCACTATAGCTTTCCAAATAGATTATTATAGATCTGATAATCAAGCCAACGTATTGACACAAACTAGTGCATCTACTACCAATGGTGTTTTTGAATACTGGAATGGTAGTGGGTGGTCTGCAGGAGTTGGAACTGACACAATAGGATTGCGTAGACGTTTCAGACCAACTGCTGGATTACCATCTGGAATTAATGTATACGCAAAAATTAAACTGATATAAGGATTTTTAATGATTACATTAATAGATGGTCAAGAACTAAAAGCACAGCCTGGATATTATGTATTTAGGGGCGGTATTTATAACCCAGGAGACTTAGTTTTAGTATATACTGATAATCCAAGTTTACCAGTTTTACAATGTCAAGCATACTACATTGAAACTGGTGAGCCTTTTATAGAATAATGGCGGTCTAAATGGCCGTAGATTTAGTATTAAGAGATGCACCTCTTAGGTTAACAACAGAAACTGTTAACCCAGGAGCAGTTGAGCTTAAAATATTGGCTCCAAAAGCATCTGAATCTATTGTAACTAATACAAATCTACCATTTTCAAATAGCTCAGTAGGATTACAAAACGTTCAATTTGTTGTAAATTCTTCTGGTGTAGTTCCAGTGACAGGAACTTCAGCAGTTACTATAAGTCTAATCTCTTCTGGAAGTGGCTCTTATTCTGCACCTTCTATAACTGGGATCGCTGCATGCATAGTTGCAGTAACTAATACAGCATCAGGTTCTCATATTCCATTCATTGGAACTTCAGCTAATAGTTTTACTTTAGCTTCTAGTTCTTCTGGAGCGCATGGCGTAGCAGGAACTTCAACTAACACTATAACAGTAACAGAAGCTTCAACTGGTACTCATATTCCGTTTGTTGGAACGTCAGCTAACACCATAGCTGTATCTGAATCTGCTACTGGAGCTAGAGGAGTTGCCGGATCTAGTGGTGTATCTATAGCAATTACTGAGGCTGCCTCTGGTACATTTATAGCTCCTGTTACGGGAACTTCAGTTGTTACTATTGCTGTACTTGAATCATCTACCGGTAATCATATTCCATATATCGGCTCTGGTTCCGAAACTATTGTAGTTAATGAATCAGCTTCAGGGCAACACATTCCACCAATAATTGGAACTGGTTCTGAAACTATAGCAGTTGGAATTTCAGCAACTGGCTTAGTCATTGATTATATTGGAACTGAAGTAGGAACGGTAACCGTATACTCCGTTGGTTCTGGTAATCATGTCCCATATATCGGCTCTTCGTCTGTTTCTATTCCTGTAACTGAAGCCTCTACCGGATCTGTAATAGATTATATAGGATCAAGCACAGTTTCCATAGCCGTGTTAGAATCAGCTTCCGGTAATTATATAGCACCAAGAACTGGAATAGCTGCTGTAACAATAGCAATAACAGAAGTATCGACTGGTAACCATATCCCATATATTGGTTCTGGTTCTGAAACTATTGTAATTCATGAGGCTTCCACAGGTTCTGTTATTGACTATATTGGATCTGGTTCTGGAACTATTATAGTTAATGAGTCAGCTTCTGGATCGGTCATTAATTTTATCGGTTCAGGAACTGAAACTCTGCTCTTTACCTCTTCCGGTACAGGCTTCTTTGGATCGGGTAATGTAGGATCTGGAACTTTACAAATAACCCCATCGATTACTTCTACTGGTAATCATATTCCACATTTTGATGGTGTTGTAGCAGTTACTATAGCGCCCAGTGTTACCTCAACCGGTAATCATATTCCGTATATTGGATCTGGTTCTGGAACTATTATAGTTAATGAATCAGCTTCCGGTGCTCGTGGTGTAAGTGGTCAAGGAACTGAATCTATAGCAATATCAAGTTCTGCTATAGGAACTTTAGGTGTAAAAGGTACTGGATCTTCTACTATAAATATAGGATTAGTTGCAAGTGGCAATCAGACTATATTAGGCAGTGGTTCTGAGACTATACAGGTATCTACTACAGCTAATGGATATGTTATAAACTACATTGGACTTGAGTCTAGTACAATTGTAGTTAGTTCTCAAGGTACCGGACAAGTAATAAACTATGTTGGAAATATTTCAGAAACTGTAGCAGTAAATGGCACTGCTTTCGGTGCTCATGGTGTTGCTGGTGCCGCAACTTCTGGAATATTTATTGATAGTCTTAGCGACGGAGCGCACGGTATAGCTGGAGCTATATCTACAAGTATACCGTTAACTTGCTATGCTGATGGTATAACTGGCAATATAGAACTTTATGGGGATTTAGTAATAGCTATTCACAGTTCTGGAAACATTACTCATGGCGTAGCTGGGGATTCTATTTTAAGTGTGGCTCAATTATTAATAGCTGCTGGTGGACATGGCGTTGCTGGAGACTCTACTTCTTACATATTTGTAGAAGATTCTGGAACAGGTAAAACAGAAGAAAATATTCACCAGCGTAGTATGTTCGCATGTGTATAGGAATTAAGTAATATGAGCTGGAATGTCGGATCTGTAATTAGTAGTCCAACTATCTTTGGACCAATTGCTGAAAAATTAGATGTTTTTTCAGACAAGTTAAAAGTTATCTCAACTGAGCTGGACGCTTTTAATCCAGCCGCATATACTTCTATAAAAGAATTCGTACATCATTTTAAAGCAGTTAAAAGTGATATTAAACGAGACATGTCACAATTAGCTACTACTTTCAAAACAGCGCAATCGGCTTTAAATGCATCAGTAGCTGCTAAGTCTCCTTCAGGTGCAGCGTTGGCTATGGAAGTAATAGTTAGATTTTTACTTGAAGTTAAAGATTTTGCTAAATGTATAATTAAAGTAGGAGAAATAGTTTCAAAATTAGCTGGTATTATTATGGTAATAAGTATTAAATTGGCACAGTTGGCTAAATTATTAGTTAAATTAGCTATGGAAGCTATTATGAAATATTTAGAAGAGCTTAAAGCTAATGTATTGGCTTTAATAAAGGATATTAAAGCCAATATTGTATCTTGGGTTCAAACTCATGCTTTTGATCCAATAGTAAAAAAGGCTAAACAAAATATACTTAGTTTACAAGAAGCAATAAATTCTCGAACAGATGCCTTGACTAAATCTGGTGTTGATGCTACAAAAATAAAAATAGATCCTCAAATTTTAGCTTGGAAAGAATCTATATTTTTAGAACAAGCAGTTATTAAAGAAATAGCAGATTTGGGCCTCTCATCGGGCATGTATATAGTGTAATATGGCAAATATAAGTGATATCCCAGGCATAGAAGCAAAATTAGCTACTATTCAAGATCCTATTTTAAAACAAACTGCCACTGAAGCAGCCAGAGTAGCTTTAGCTCAAGCTCAAGCATACGTAAATCAACAAGCCTCCATTATTACTGAATTAGCAAAGTATAGAAAAAAGATTGATGACAATACTGCTACCGAAGATGAAAAGACGGCGTACTATAAAAAGAAAGATGAGTTAAACAGATTAAATAATCTTATTACTGATGCTGGAGGATTGGTAGCTGACGATGTCAAAAAAATAAAAGCAGAACAATTACAAAAGAAATTAAATACTTTAAAAGGAGCTAAAGGATCAATCACTTTTGCTACACCGGAAAAGATATTTGAATATGTTTTACGTACACAGGCATTAAATCCCTATTCCAGAGAGCGTGCATGTGACTTAGAACTTTTAGATACTGTTGTAGCTATTGCCAATCAGACTGGGGAAGAACAGAAAACGCTGAAGGCATTACAAGCTCTTATTAAAGAAGTTTTTTAATCGTTTATAATTAAGTTAGAGGTTAATAAATGGCGAGACTTAAAAACATTACATCCAGTGTAATTTCTCTTCAAATGTTTAGAACAAGCACTCCGTATGTAAATTATATTCCCGTAAATGTCATTCTTTCACTCAAGCCAGGGGAAGATGTAGATCAGAGCACTTGGCTTGTTTCAAACATTAATGACCCTTCTTATAATTTAGATCTAATCGAAGATTATATTAAGCAGGGAGTCCTAACACGTCTTAATGTTTAATGGATTTTGCCTATAATTAACTATAGGTGTAAACTCCATGATTGAACAAGAAATAGCAAGGCGCACATTAATAGCTGCTGATTGGAATATATCAAAAGCAGCTAAAGTTTTATGTATCTCAAGACCTGAATTATATAGATGTATCAAAACTTATAATATTGTTAGACCTTCGAGGTTTAATGAACATTACTTTAATATTATTGATTGTGATGATAAAGCATACTTTTTGGGTTATTTAATGGCTGATGGTTGTGTATGTACATCCATAAACAGATTGGATTTTGGAATTCATAAAAAAGATATTAGCATTTTACATGAGTTTAAAATCAAATTAAACTCTCAAAATCTCGTCAGAGAATATACTAAAGTTGCTGTTATAAATCATACATCTAAAACATTAATTTCAGATTTAGCTAAACATGGGTGTACAAATAAAAAGTCTCTTACTCTACAGTTTCCAACTACTATACCAGATAACTATATTTGGTCATTTATTCGTGGGTACTTTGACGGCGATGGTTGCGTAACTTCCCACATGCCAAATACAAATAAAGATAGAATACGAATTAACTTCGTAGGAACAAAAGAATTTTTAACTTCTCTTCAAATATTATTTAATACGTCATACAAATTACGTACAACGGGAACTTATAAACGTAATTATGTATTAGAAATAACATCAAAAAAGAATATTGAATATATAGTTTCACATATGTATAAAAACGCTACTATAAAATTAGAACGAAAGTATAATCTCTGTAAATCCTATATACAAGGATATGTATAATGTCTCCTTTATATGACTATAAATGTACTAAATGTGCCCACTGTGAAGAACGAATAGAGCCAATAACAGCACCATTAGTTCAGCAGTGCCCTAAATGTAAAGACGAAGTTAGCTTTGTACGAGAAATTGGGGCACCTACTGTTGTATTTGCTGGTGGTGGTTGGGCAAAAGATTTATATAATAAGTAGGAAAAATGGCCACGACTATTGTTTATGACACTCCAACCACATCTACTCTAATCCCAAATACTTCTGGATCCATTAGAGAAGATACGGCTATACCTACCTATGTAGAACCTTTAGATATAGACGTCTTAAATAATAAAGTATCTTTGCCTCCTATTGATTATACTAATTTAGATTTTAGCTCAATCAAATTACAGTTATTGAATCTATTAAAAGCCAACTCTAAAATGTTTGGCTATTCTGTTAGAGACTTTTCTGATGCTAATACTGCAGGAATGTTATTAAACTTAACAGCCTACATGGGGCAAATGATTAGTTACCATACGGATGCTATGGTAAATGAGTTATTCCTTGATACTGCCCAAAGTTCCTGGTCTACTTTTAGACTTTTAAACATGTTTGGATATAAACCAACGAGGCCACAACCTGGAGTAATTCTATTAGCAATTATTCGCAGACCCTCTTCTAATTTTACTTCAGCAGTAAGAGATTCTGAAGACGCTTCTGAGATTTTATTTTCAAGTTCATTAAATCGTAAGAAGTTTACTTTTGGCTCAGAAACTTTTGAAATCTTTCCAGCCAAAGAAAGTAATGGTACCTTAGTTCCAGATTTAATGGGAGATTTTATTATTCCCGCTTACGTTAATCTTGGAAATCCTAATAGTACAGATTATGAAGTAGAAGCATTACAAAAGAACATCCATTTCTGTTTTGGTATTACTGGTAAAACTATCACCGAGGATTTTATATCTAATGGGTCAAGTAACCAAGTTATTAAACTTGGCACGGGCCCTGTTTGTAATTCTAAAGTAATAGTTCAAGTAGAGGATGAAACTGCCATTAGTGTTCCAGGCAAGACAGTATATAATGTTTGGAACGAGCTAACATATCTAAGCTTAGCTGGATTTAGAACTGCTACAAGAGTTGGGACTACTCTAACTAATAAAACACCTTATTTAATAGCCTCGTTTAAACTATCTACAGAAGCATTACAATTAAAGCAGTATGGTAATCTTCCAGTAGGTACTTTAATGGAACTTACTTATGATAATGTATTAAATGTAGCTAAGTTCCAAGACTACAAAGATTTATTAGTACCATATAATACTTGTATTATTTCAAGTGTAGTTTCAGATAAGTATGATTCAGAAGAATATGTAGACGTTCTTCTGTATCACCCTTCTTATGTTTATGGAGCAGATGCTACTATAATACCAACTTATGGTAATGCTTCTAATTTATTAAATTATATTTATTCTTCTGATAATACTAAGATTTATTGGAACCCAGGAGACATACTTTATTTATTAAATAGTTGTCAAGTTGGTATTGATGTGTATCAGCCACAAATTATTTCTGATAGTCAATTAGAATTAGCAGATACCTCATTATATCCAGATATTCTTTATCTCAAAAACCATCCCGAGGAGAAAATAGCAATTGGCAAAGCTTTGTCTTCTACTACTATGGCTTTTGGCATTTCTGCTGAATATGATACTTACATTGAAGCAGATAAAGTCTACGAAGTAATAACAGACGGGGATTTCTATATTTCCGTTAGATTTGGTGACGATGTTTTTGGTAAAATTCCACCAAAAGGAAATGCCATTAAAGTAATTTATAGAGTAGTTGATTCTCAAACTACAGGAAACATAGTAAAAGCTGGTGAAGCTAATAGAAGCCAAACCGTAGGAACGGTTGAGCTTCTTCTTAGAAACGATTATGATTCAAGTCCCGCTGACTCTGGAGAAGATTATAAAGTATCTAAAGAATTAGTTACTCGATTTTTCTCTACTCAGGATCGTGCTGTTACGGGACCTGATTATACCACATTAGTAAAGAAATATAATACTAATTATAAAGTAACAGCAGCTCTTTCTAAAGCAGATGCCGATGGTTCTGTAGTTAGAATATATACATTAGCCCGTAGATACGGTAATTCATTAGAGAAGTTAGAGCCTCTGTCACTGGTTGAAAAGCTACAACTTAGGGAATACCTTAATGCGTATAAATGTCTTGGGATTTCTCTTGAGATAGTTGATGGCGTATTAAGGCCATTAGATATTAGAATAGATGTAATCATTAAAGCAGGTTATTTGGCAGGACAGGTAAAATCAGATATTCAATCTACTATATATTCTTTCTTTGATTATGCTAAATTAGAAATGGGTCAGGGATTTAAAGCTACTGACTTTATGAAGTCCGTATCGAGTATTTCTGGTATAGACACTATAGATTTTTATTTCGGCGGCTTAGAAACATTAGATATGGGTGATGGCTCTACTGTTATATTAGGAAATAAGGTTTATCAGCAAGTTAGAGACATTCCGGGATATTCTGAATCAGTAGCGTCATTCCCAACGGTTGGCAATACAATCAGCGGGATAGCTCAGATAACACAACAAGTTAAACCTTATGAATTATTAGTATTAGACAAATTAACTATAAATACGGTGAATAAATAATGCCAATGATAACTCGTGAGGAAATCACAAAATATGTGTTCACCAGTTTAGGATACCCTGTTGTATCTGTTGAGTTAGCTCCAGAACAGCTGCAGCAGTGTATTGATACTGCTATCAATGATTACTTAGCAAATGGTGCGGCTGAGATTGCTTATGCGCAAATACCTACTAACAATTCAGTAAATAATTGTTTACCATTACCTGAAGATGTAGCTACAGTGAAGAATGTCGTATTTAATGTTCCATTTCAAGCTGCCGCTGCTGGGACTGACGATATTTTTAGCTTTGCCGTAGCTGCCTCTCCTTTAGGTCCTCAGTATTCAAGTTATTTACACGCATCAAGCAATCTCGCCGTATTTTATGAATATCTTCAAAATAGAAACAGAGTGATTGGAAATGATATTACTTTTAAAGTAGTAGATAATCAACTGTATGTATGGCCATTTCCAAAGTATTCTCAAAGTGTTATTATAGAGTATTCTAAAAATGCTTTCGGCATTCAAGATAGAGATAATAATGCTATTTCAACATCGAATTCCTGGGGCATAAACTGGATTAGAAAGCGTTCTTTGGCTTTGGCTAAGGGAATGCTTGGAAAAGTTAGAGGGAAGTATTCACAAGTGTCTGGAGGCCCTGGTGGAGAAAACCAACAATTAAATGCTCAAGAATTGACAACTGAAAGTAAAGAAGAACTTCAAAAGCTGGATGAAGAGTTACTTAATCGTACGAGTCACATTCAGTTCTTCATCGCGTGATTCCTGTTCAATTCTTTAGAATTAGCCTCTATTTATTAGAGGCTTTTCTATTTTGAATTAACTTAGTAGGGATATAGGAATGTCAGAATATACTGCGCCAGAAAAGATAGTTAACTTTACTGCTACTAAGCTTTTAGAAAATACAACTGATAGCACTATAATGCTCGAAGTATCTAATACTACTGATGAGTATAATGTAGGATCTATTGTAAAACCATTAGAGTCTGATGCTGTAGTATTTTATGAAGATGTTGTTATAAGTGATACTTTATCCACAAAGTACAATGCCGATATAATTAATGGCTATATTAAAACTGGAATTTTATCAGATACTACTTTATCGCCTACTCCCCCCAAAACTGAAATTGACGGTGTATTAGGAAGTACTCATACAATAAATCATGCACTAAGAAAAATAAGTCAAAGTAATTCAGAATCCCATTTAGAAGTATTTTATGCTACTGACACTAATGATACAGTAAAAGTTATAGCTTATAGGGATTTAGATGGTATTTCTTATTCTTTAGATTTAGGTAAATCAAGTATAAAAATACCTACAGCAGGATTGAATTACCCAAGCGAAATAACATCTGTAGCAATACAATTATATCAATACGAAACAGCTAATGGCATTCCTAAAATATGGATTGGTACTTTAAGAGAAGGTTTACTATCTTATACTATTGGCGCTGATAGTTGGGTATCAGAAACAAATTTAGAAAAAAGCGATGCATCTATAAACGGTACTTTCTTATTTAGACGTTCTTTACGAAATGAAAACTTTAATAGTAATGATCCTATTATTCAGCAAACGCAAAATACAAAAGATCGATATCTACCTGGAGACTACGAGCCAGTTTACATTTTAGGCATTATAAATAATCCTGTTGATGCTGGCGTTCCTTTATGTTTATATGTAAATGCTCATAAAGAAGACATTGGCACTGGTAAATTAGCACTCTATTCATTTACTATCTATAAATATCTTGTTCCAGTAGTTAAGAAATATACTTTAGATACCAACTATTCTGTTTGGAGGCATGCGTTAAAGTCTTTACCTACAGATTGGATTTTGTATAAGAAAAACAAAATAACAAGTAATGAAATAGTCGATATATTGAAATCAATTCCGTATAAAGCCTCGCCTATTTTTACTGCCTCAGATTCTCAAATACTTACCGCCGCATCTGTTTATTCCCGAAAATATAATAAGTTTTGTGTGGAATTATTTAAACTTAATGCTGCTGCGGATATAAACGGCTCAGATGTAAACTTTACTATTTCTAGAGATTTTGACATTAATGATTCTATTTGTATTGAAGCAAATAAATTTTCCGGTCTCTCCACATATAAGGAGCATATTTTTATAACCGAAAGGGAAAAAATCTGGCGCTATTCCGGTTCTTGGGGACTGTGGTTTGATGCTTCTGGAACAACGCCGGAGTATAATTTTAGACTTTCTCATGATTATAAATTTACATTAAATGCTCCTGTAACCTATTTATCAGGACTACGGGGATTTGGCATTCTTCCTGGTAAAGATTCATTGTCATTTATTGGGTTATTAAATACAGATTTTGGACATTTATATATTGAGTTTACCTCATCATCTACAGATAAGTTTTTAGCTGTACATAATAGTAAAATACTTAAAAAAGAACTATTTAATACAGCAGTAAAGGACTTTCAAGTTATTTCTGAGTCTTCTTTGGTATTAAGTTGCGGTTTAAATATTGAACCTACAGTAGGATATGTTTTACCAGATACTTTCGGAGAAGCTTCACGGTACTTTTTGCTTCAACCAAAAACAAGTACTCAATTACCACCAACGCTATCTACAGAAATTAAAACTAAAATATATAAAAATTATATCTCTGGAACAGATAACAATGCAGTATTGATTAATAAAAATACTCTTAATTATGGCTTGACTAATACTGATCAATTATATATAGATTCTAACACTGAATCCGTAGCTGTATTAAAAGCCATATCTCAACACATTTCATATGTTGATGGACATAGTTATTCTTGGATCGTTCCAATAGATATAACAGATATTGGACAAGATGCTTTAGCAGATTTACAGATTCTTAGAAATTATCTTCATGGGTCTATAAAATATAATAGATTAAAATTTTTGTTGCGAGCTACAGAATCTATAGCATTAAAAAATTATGTTTTAGAATCAGACTTTGAAGTACCAAGTACTCCTGAAATAGAGTATCAAATTTTAGGTGTTATACCACCAGCACTTCCAGATGATGTTGTTGGAACCTCTCAAATTAGAGTTATATGTAATTCAAATGTATCAGCAAATACTATCAATTACATAGGCCCATTAATTACAAGGATAAATCCTAATGTTGTTAGCACTGGCGTAGTTGCTCTTGAAGGAACTGGAACTTTTAATATTCCTATTATTACTACTTCTACTGTTACACACATACCGCATATTGGATTTATAGATGTAACTATTCCACTTATTTCTGATGGGTTAGCTTACTTACCAGTAACAGGTACAGGAGAGTCTCAGGTAATAGTGGAATCTGTTGCTATTGGTGAAACTGTTGATTTTACAGGATCTGCTAATATACTAATTCCATTATTTGTTGTCGGTGAAGGCGGCACAAGTGATGTGTACGGCACAGCTTCTGTAGTGTCTCCGTCATTACACTCAGTTGGTATTGGCTATGTAGTTCCTTCTGGTGATGCTCTATGTGAGATATTACCACAAGTTACTGGAATCGGTTTATTAGAACCAGTAGGATTTGGTGATCCGGTTATTGCATTAACTGCCGCTGGTATTGGTTATATGGATCCAGTAGGTTGGTCAAGAAACTTCGTCATTATTTATCCAAATGGTGATATATATCATATCCCATATATAGGCATGGCAAATACTACAATTGCTGTGTTAGAAGATATTTCTGGAGTACATATTCCGTATATCGGTTCTGGCTCAGTGGACTTTAGTTCTACTATATCCTGTATTGGAGGCCATGGTGTTTCAGGAACAGGCACAGAAACTTCGTCAGTTCTGTGTTCTGGTACAGGAACCCACTAATAATATTTTAATTAAATATGACGATACTTTATATAGAGAGCTAAAACAATGTCTGGTGAATTAACACTAAATCAATTTAGATATACAACTACTAATAACAGAGATTTTGTTATTGGCGATCCTTCAGATACTAATGAACAGCCACGATATATGGTATTTCAGGTGAATAGTACCCCTGGATATGCTAATAACCCTCATATTAAAGCTGAAAAAGTAGGGGATAATTGGCAGATTTCTATCTCCGAAGATGGAGCCACGCCATTAAATTTTGCTTTTATTGATAGAGAAAACTATTTTACATATCCAAATCATTTTCAGGCTCCTACTACATTTACCAGTGATGTTGAAATAAATGCTAATTTGACCGTTCAAGGCCAGGCATTTACTCCATCTCTTGTAGGTTATTTAGCCGGTAATAATATTTTTACTGGCTATAATACCTTTACAAAAGACGCTATTTTTGATGGTACTTTAACTGTTCAAGGTCGTATTTTAAATACGAACAAGAGTATTTTATTAAATTCTGGCGCAGCTACCTCATCAGCCGTTGGTGCTGGTTTTGATGTTTCTGGAGATAGCGGTGACGTAATAGCATATGTTCGTAATACAGCCTCCGGTATGACTATTAAGTCTACTGGATTACAACCAATCAATTTAACTGGTGATGCCACTTTTGGTTATACTATTAAACCAGCAGCGGCTTTGACTAGAGCCTCTAGCTATGTTTTACCAGTCCAAAGTACTGATACTACTTCTATTGTAACAGCTCCAATAACTTCTGGAACAGCTCCATTCACTGCTACGCAATCTGTTATTGTTAATAGCGATACTGGGCATGTAATTCAGAGTGATGTAACCTTAGCAGAATTGCAACATCTTAGAACTGCCGATGACTTTTTCATTAGGAAAAATGGAGATACGCTAGATGGTAAAACATTTACATATACTTCTTCAAAACTTATTTGTGAAGATAACACAAAAATTCAATTAGACTCAACATCCACAATTGCTTTTGGTGTGCCAACCTCACCCGATATTTTTATACAAAAACTAACATCCGGTGTTTTGAAAATTTCCGGAACTGGTGTAATTGCGGGATTAGCTAATCAGGCAGAACTAGACGTTAATTTTGTTAAAGCGGATTATCTAGTAGGTGACGGAAGTTCTATTATTAATGTTAACGCTGACTCTTTGAATGGAAAACCACAATCCTATTATGATTGTAATGGTACTTGTTCCTGGACATGCATGGCCACATGTAAAGGTTCTTGCTCTACTACATGTACCGGCGCATGCATGACAAGTTGTACTGCAGCCTGTGGTGGTAACTGTACCGGAACGTGTGCCACACTATGCACTGGAACCTGCTCTGGAACCTGCTCTTCTACGTGTACAGGTTCTTGTATGTCAACTTGTACTGTAGTTTGCGGTGGTAATTGCACAGGAACTTGTAAGGGTGGCTGTACATCTTGCAGCGGTTGTACTAGTTGTACTTCTTGCAGTGGTTCTTGTTCTGGACATAGTAGTAGATAGGAGAATTGGTGGTAAAAGATTTAACAATCTATGCAACACATGCTTGTAATATGCGTTGTTCTTTTTGTTCGTATATTTCAAATTTAACTACAGAACTTAATGCTATTTCAGTAGATGAAAAACTTGAGAAACTAGAATCTGTGTTACAAACACAAGATATAGATGTTTTTGGATTTACTGGTGGTGAGCCAACATTGGTTCCTGAATACTTAATGCGAGCAATTTTACTTATACGGAAATATAAACCAACCAGTATTATAAATATAAATACTAATGGTACTGGATTAACAACCAATCTTGTATCTTTTCTTAATTTTCATAATGTTGCACTACGGTTGGCTTTTTCTGGAGTAGATACAGGAGAAAAATCCATAACTAATGCGATAAAAATTTCTAAAAATCCTCAATTAGTATCTTTATTAAAACAAGTAAAATATAAATGTTTATTAGTAATAGCATTTAAATCTAAACCCTTTGCTGAAGATATAATAGGGTTATTTAAATTACTTCCTTTTACTTCTTTACAAATAAACCCAGATCAGACAGCTACATTTTCAATGACTGATATTCTATATTTAGAGAAAGAACTAGTTACTTTAAATACTATTATGCCAAATATACATAGGTCTACTTCATTTTTAGCTACAACTAGACATTGTCCAGTAGCATCATGTTTTAATTTTGATATTTTTGGAAATTTTGAACCTTTTAAATGTCAAAAAATAGCACCTTGGGATGGATGTCCTGACTTAATGGCAAATATGGGCAGCGTTGAGAATATGGAATACTATGTAACTTTGACAGAACGAAATAAAAAAGGGTTAGTATGATACCAGTTACTATACAAGTATTAACTAATTTAAATTGTAATTTAAATTGTACTTATTGTTATGAACATAAAGATAATGTAGTGAATAATTTAGATAGAATTAAAACATATTTATATATTAAATTTAAATTACTCACACCGGAACAAGATCATGTAACTATCGATCTGATTGGTGGTGAATCCTTACTGTACCCTGATCTGTGCGATGAAATTTGTGCTTATGCTTTTGAATTAGCTAAAAAGTTTAAAAAGTGTATCTGGTTTGTAACTTCTAGTAATGGTACTACCCTAAAAAATCCAAAAGTTAGAGAGTTTATTTTAAAGTATAGAGATAGATTTTCTATTGGACTTTCAGTAGATGGCACTAAAGAATTACATGACAAATATCGAGTGTACCGTGATGGACGTGGCTCTTATGATGATGCTATTGAATATCTTCCATGGGTATTTGACGTTTTAGGTAAGGAGAATGTAGATTGTAAGGCTACTTTTACACTAGAGTCCTTTAAACAGTATTATGTAGATTCTATGATTAATATCTATAACTTAGGATTTACTACATTAGCTGGCAATATTATTTATGAGGACATTATACCCAAAGAAGAAGCTCATATTTTGTTTGATAGATTTAAACAAGTTATTGATTTTATTTTAGAAAATAATTTAGAAAATAAAATTAAAATTTTCCAATTAGGTGATTCTGACTTTATAAGAAATTATACCATCAATACAGATCCAAATGCTAATATTTGGTGCGGGACTTGTACCTACATGTCTTGTCTAGGAATGGATGGTAAATTGTATGGTTGTAATAGATTTTGTACTATGAATAAACCTAATATGGAATTAGGCACATTAGATAATGGTGAATTCCAAATGACTAACCAGAAACTATTAGACTCAGTTTCTAACTTTAAAACTCTTTGGGATCCTGAGTGTCAATCTTGTGTTCTTCGCGCTGAATGCCCAACATGCCCAGCGGCGTCTTTTGAAGTAGAAGATCAGCAGAAATATATATCTGAAAAACGTATGTGTGGTTGGACTCACGCAGTTACTATGGCACGGTATTATTTTAGAAGTAAATTAATTGAGAGGGAGAAAAAATAATGGCTGTATTACTAGCTCAAAAAATCAATACAACCTTTTGTAAGAAAGTTGAAGCCGTATTAGAGCCATCTGATAAATTGTCTTTGACTGTTCATACAGCGGATGATAAAACCCTTACTGCTACATTAGATCTTAAAACAGATGCAGTAGCGAATACAGGCACTTATATTTATATTGACTTACTTGATAGTTCTATCAAGACTGTTGAATGGGGAGATATTCAAATTACAAACCCTATTTTAGGAATAGTATTTAATTTTATAGACGAAATATATGTATGTCTCTATACAACGGAACTAGACCCAATTCTATCTGCAAATATTGTACCAAATATTGTTGATGATGCTGTTGAGTATATTAAACAAACAAATAATGCATACAAGTTAAGACGGCAGTTACTTGAATATAAAGAGATATATGTTAAAAACCAATTACCCTTACATGCCTCAGTAACGTCAAATGAGACACAAGTAGACTTTTTAACTGAGATTATTAGAGAGCTTATTAAAGGAAACCCAGAGCTCGAAACAAAATACGGCTCTCTCTTAGAGTCATTAAAACTAGTAGGAACTGAAACAGTAAAACCATTCGATATTCCTAAATTAGTTGAAGAGAAAAAGAAAGTCAGAGACGTACAAAAAGAATATTTTGAGTATAGAGAATCATTACAATAAGAACTTAAAAGGCCCTTTAAAGGGCCTTAAGTTTTATTGGAGGAACTTATTCTTCAATAGTACGTATCGTTTAAGATAATCAAGCAGTGCGGTGGAGATTCTAGCCATATACTCTGGATTATTATCTTCTAATCTAATTTTGCGAACTGGTTTACCATTAACAAATAATATAGCCGCTCTATCTCGTGATCCAAATAGATATTGCGCTATTAAAATATGACACGATTTTAAAAACGGAGTTTCTATAACAATTTTTTTATCATTAAGTTTATCAACTGCTATAGAATAAAAAGGAAAATCAAGTTTTTTAAATTCTTTAATACAGTTATGTGAAAAAAGTTCCATATCTATAGTTTTGGCAGCTTTTTCTTTTTTAATTGTTTGAAGCACTTGATTAATAGCTGAGGCAAACTCTTCTTTAGGCATAGATAACAGGTTCCTATAGATTAATTCGAGTTTAATTAAGTTGTGGATGTAATATAAATGGCCAAAAGTCAATATACTGCTAACGCTGTTATACCAGTTGGAGAATCTTATGATTCTGCGAATTATATACTGGGAGAAACGTTTCCAGATAATACTGTTGAACTTATTCCAAAAATAGGTAATTCTCAATTTGATGTACTTCAAACTACTACCGCATACAATCTTCTTTATAAGATGTATCATGTAGATAGAAAACGTTTATTGCAATGGAACGGATTAAAATGGGTAGAAGTAAATGATTCTACGGCATCTAAATTAGTTTCAAATACTATAAATAATCAAACAATTATAGAGCTTGATGATACTGTTCCACCAACAGCGGGTCAGGCTTTAGTCGCAGTTTCCTCAACTAAAGCAGTGTGGTCTGATGTGTCCTCTGGAGGATCTACACCGCCTCCAGTAAATGCATCTTTTGTTCAATTAATAGGTAATGGATCTTCTACAACAATTGTAGTTACACATAATCTGCATACCGAGTCTGTACTTATAAGTGTATGGGAAGTTACAGGAAATAAACAAGAAACAGATTGTACTATTAGCATAGTGAATGAAAATGCTGTTGCACTGCATTTTACACATGCTCCAGCAATCAATTCGTTAAAAGTAGTCATAGTATCTTCCATTTTTTCCAACGCGCATCATGAGCATGACCCTATAGCGTATCCTCCGCAAGCGGGGAATTCAGGAAAAGCTTTATTAACAGATGGTGAAAATCCTTATTGGGGAACTGTATCCCAATTTTCCTTGCCGGAGCAAACAAACAATACTGGAAAAGCTTTATTCACAGATGGAACTAATCCGCTTTGGCAAGATATCCCACAACAACTTCCAACACAGCTTGGTAATGCTAATAAGTTTTTACGTACTGACGGTACAATAGTATCTTGGCAAAATGTACCTTCACCATTTCCAACACAAACTGGTAATGAGGGAAAATTCCTACAAACGGATGGTATAAATGTTGATTGGGCCATTCCAAATTATATGGCCAATCCTATGTCTTCTTTTGGAGATATAGTCATAGGTGGAACGTCTGGAGCAGCCGGTAGACTTGGTATAGGAACAGCAGATCAAATATTAACTGTAGGATCATCTGGACACCCAGAATGGAAATCAATGATTCCAGCAATGGCCGGTAACTCAGGTAAAGTATTATCTACTGATGGATCAGTAACAACATGGACAACTATCAATGAAGTGCCTACAGTTACTGGATTAGACTCAGGAAAAATATTATCTAATAATGGAACTTCATTCCTTTGGATAACTAATACGGCTCCACCAGATACTTCTGGACAATCTGGAAAATATTTAACAAATAATGGTTCTTCTACACTGTGGTCAACCGTTAGAGAAGTACCTAATACAGCGACTCATTCAGGTAAAATTTTAACTAATGATGGCGCTTCTTCTTATTGGACATTACCAAACAATATTTATCCTAATCAAACAAATAATTCTGGTAAAGTTTTAACCACAGATGGAACTAATGCCACTTGGCAATTTCCAGCATCTGGATTTGCTAATCCTATGACCACAAAAGGTGATATAATTACGGCTACTGATGGCGGCGCAGGAGTTAGGTTAGCAAGAGGAACTACAGGACAATTGTTAACAGTTCAAAATGATGGAACTTTAGCATGGGAAACTAGTACAGCTTTAACAAATCCTATGACTTCCATCGGAGATATAATTACAGCTACAACTGGTGGTAATCCAGTAAGATTAGGAATAGGAGCTGCTGGAACCTTTTTAGCATCTAATGGAAGTTCTCCATATTGGTTGACAGGAGCTTTAGCCCCATCTGTAGCAGGGCACTCTGGACAATATTTAACTAATAATGGTTCGGCAACTGCTTGGGCAGATATAGCGGCAATACCAGATCAAACTAACAATTCTGGAAAATATTTAACTACTAATGGAGTTACGCCAAGTTGGTCTACAATTCCATCTGGATTTGCTAACCCAATGACCACTTTGGGTGATATTATTGTAGCTCAGAATGATGGAACTGCTAGTAGATTACCCGCTGGGACAAATGGCCAAATTTTAACTGTGTCTTCTGGATCTCCTGCATGGACAACAATAACTGGATTACCAACGCAAACAGGACATAACGGACATTTTTTAACTACTAATGCTACTACAGCATCTTGGACACAAATTTATCAAGTCCCATTAACTACAGGTAATGCTGGCAAATTTTTAGGAACTTTAGATGGAATTACCTATGCCTGGGAAACGTTACCTAATCAATTACCATCTGTTTCTGGGCAATCTGGAAAATATCTAAGTAATGATGGCAACACTGCTTTATGGGTTCCGTATGCTGGATTACCAGATTTAAATGGTCAATCAGGTAAAATATTATCTACTGACGGTGTTACTGCGTTTTGGATTGATTCTTCGGGTGCTGGTGGAACAGGGCTAACAAGATTACCAATAACAGCAACAAGTACAACGCTATCTCCATCTTCTCCTACAGCAGTTTTAGCGTACGACTTGAAAACTATAGACACTACATGTAAGAGCTTTGAATTGTATTCTATTTCTGCAAATTATCCTTGTAGAATTAGATTATATGGAACGTATAATGCAGCAAATGCTGATAAATTACGAAATGCAACTAATGATCCATCAGGAAATCATGGTTTATACACAGAAGTAACATTGTCTTCTTTCCAGCTATCTTGGACAATGTCTCCTATTCCTACATGTTTTAACATGGATACTACAGTATCAACTAATATATATGCTGTAATAGAAAATATGGATTCCGTTAATAGAGCAATTACAGTAACATTAAATATTCTTAAATTAGAATAAGCGAGGTAACTTTGAGTACATTTTTAGGTTTTGATTCTTATTTAGTAAATCTTGGTTCTACGGTATTACAAGCACGTAATGCTATTATGGATCGTTTAACTTATTATGGTTGGAGAATTACAAGAAAATCTGTAGATAGCTGTACAGTTATGGCTACAAGTACTTTGACCAACTACGCTAATGCTGTTAATTTAGCAACACAGTCTTCGGCAGGTGACGCGGGAGCCATGCCTAGATGGGTTGGAGTTCAGCTGGGTTCTGCATATACTCCCACAGTTATGTATTTGTCAGCTAATGCAGAAAGTTCTGTTCCTACAGCTTTCTCACTAGATTATAGCGACAATGGAACGTCCTGGACAACTCAACAGAGTTGGAGCGGAGAAATTAACTGGAGTGCTGGGGAAAAGAGAAAATTCACTATTTCAGGAGCTTCTGCCCATGTTTACTGGAGATTGAATTTAACTACTAAACTAGGATCAAATTGTTATGTTTCAGAATGGATGTTGGAAAATGCTTCAGGCGAATGTACAACAACGAAGCACTTTTTTGATGCCATTCCACCCGTTACTGAAACTATTGGAAACAGTATGATGTATGAATTTATTAGATTTTATGTGTCATCTACCTTAATACAAGTTAAACCAATGATAGAATTACTACAGAATATTCCTGAAGTATTTTCTTTAGATACCCCAGTGGCTGGTGCTGTAACTTTAAGTTTGACAATAGGAGCATCTACAGTATCATATGTTGGATCTTCTGGAAATACTGCTATACAAAATCAGAGAGGTCTTTATGAGGCTATTAGAGCTTCATCAGATCCCTTATTTACTGCTTGGAATTGGTGGTGGTGGCCTAAAGGAACTTATATTATAGCCACGCAAAAAACTCCTGCAAAAAGATCTGTAACAATTTCAAGTTCTAATATATCATTTAAAGGAAGAGGAAAATGGCATGAGGCCATGCATTTATCTTATGGTTCTTGCGGTGTAAACTCAGTAACTATAGATATTATTAATGGATTCATTTATTATCTTCAGGTTAATAGTAGAGGTTTGGCATTAGCAATTAAAACAAACTCTGGTTTTACTGGGCCAATTCATATGTGTTATGGAAATAACTCAGAAGCAATATCTCAACTTCCTACAGCAGATAATGTAAATATTCCATGCATGCCTATCGAATTACTGGTTGGGACTGATGATGCTAACGTAAATCAGGCTAGCGGAGTGGCTTCAGTAACTCATTGGTGGGGAGTAAGCTCCGCTGGTACTGACATCTCATCAGATATGGAAAATACTTATGGCGGGGCTCATCCAGCAGGACATTTTAATTTTGCCAACCAATTACAAGATTGGAGTGGAGGAATTGGTGCTGGAGGATCCACCTCACTATCATTACAATCAATTACAATGCGTGGTGAGGGAATTTTCGCTGGAACGGATTCTGGTTCTGGCTACGTTGTTCATAAATTGGCATGTGATCCTGATAATATTTGGGCACAGACCTCAATATCAGCAAATACTTGTAGAGCTTGTGGACCTGTATATTCTACATTAGATTGGTATAGAATTTGTGGAACAATCACTGATGAACAGTTAATAATGACCCCATCTCTTGATTATACTTGTACTTTAACAGCAGATACTAATACAACAGATACAACAATCACTGTTAATAATACTACTGGATTCCCTTCTTCGGGTTATATAGTATTAGATAGTGAGGTTGTGCAATACATTGGAATCACTAGTACGTCATTTACTGGATGTACTAGAGGAAGTTATGGAACATCTGCATCAAACCATTATGTTGGAGATATTAGTTATATAGTAGCATGGTTTGTTAAAATACAGTATGGCGCTTTATTTGCCGGATATCAGAAGCCAGTTTAAGGAATAATAAATGGCTGCTCCAGTAAAAAATCTATTAAATCCTTCAACTATAACTTTAATGTGGCTTAACACTATGCCTCTTCCAAGAATGCCTTGGAGAGACTTGGAATATGCTCCAGCTTCTGTCTGGATAAGAAGCGACCAAGATTACATAGTTCCTAGATGGACTTTAATTTGGATGTATAATGGAGAGAATCGACCAGTTTTAACTTCTCCTAAACCACTACCATTACCACAAATACTTGCCAGAACTAATCCTGGTAGAATAGCTCAAGTAATAACGTTCCCTTCGGTATATAGATCTCAAGGATCCGGTTCTACAAGACCTTCAGTAGGACAACAATGGCCGAGAGGCGTAAAATAATCAATTAAGTGTATGACTAAAAATATTAAAGATAGCATTTTAGTAGACGGTGATGTTGAGGCTACGAACTTTAAAGGTTCAGGCGCTCAACTTACTGGTATTCCACAAAATGCTGTGTTAACTAATTTTAATGCTACTGCTGGTGGTGATATAACTTCTACTGATACTATACAAAGCGGGTTACAAAAAGTAGAGTATAAAATAAAAAACTTGACTATTCCAGATAGTACTTTTAGTAATGCAACTCCAACACCAATTACAATTGGTGGAATACCCGCAGGCACGACTTTTTCAAACGATACTATGGCAGATATGTTTAACCAATTACTATATCCATATCAGTATCCATCATTTTCATCGTTTACAATTTCAGGTCAATCTACTACATTAGAAGTTGGAGCGACTTCAAATAGCAATCCAAGTTTTTCTTGGAGTATTTCAAATAGTTCTAATGTCAATACAAGCTCATTAAGTATAACTGATACTACAGCAGGTGAATCGTTATTTACAAATATTTCAATTACATCGCCAGCGTCTTTAACATATACCGGAGTAACAAAACTATCAGAAGGTTCTGAAGTATACACAATATCAGCTGTCAACACTAAAAATAGTGTTTTTACTTCTACCTTCACAATTCATTGGAAATGGGCTTTATACTACGGAGAAAGTACTACAGCAACTCCAAGTGAAGCTTTGGTAGAGAGTTTAAGAATAAAAAGTTTAACTTCTTCTTATGCTTCTACATATTCTTTTACTTCTTTAGTTAATGGATATAAATGGTTTTGCTACCCTTCAAGTTTTGGAACAGCAACAACATTTAAAGATACTTCTACAAATTTAGGAGTACCTTTTGAATCTCCTATATTAGTATCGGTTACAAATGTTTATGGTAGATCTACCAACTATAATTGTCATAGATCTACCAATGCTTTGGGTGGTCCTATTTCAATTATGGTGTCTTAATGAGTGGTTATACAGGTAGTGTTCCAGTAGGTGGTTATTTTGCTCCAACCGATACAACTGATACTTATGCGGTAACAGATTCACAATTTAATAGAGGCGGGCATCATGAAACAGCAGATGCCACGACTAGAAATGCTATTCCATCAGATCGTCGAAGAGAGGGAATGACTTGCTATACTTCCAGTGATAAGAAAACCTGGCAGTTACAGGGTGGAATTACTAATACGGACTGGGTGGATATTTCTACTACGGGTTCTAGCGTGGGTGGTGACGTTAGTTATATTCATACTCAGGTGATAGCCACAAACACTTGGGTTATACTTCATAATTTAGGTAAATATCCATCGGTCACTGTTGCAGATTCCAACAATAATGTTGTAGTTGGCGATGTAACGTATGATTCCGATGACCAAGTAACTATCACATTCACCGCGATATTTTCAGGTAAAGCGTTTCTAAACTAAACAAACGAATTAACTTTGAGAGAATAAATACCTATGCTTATATCCACTAATTTTAATTTTCAGGGTAATCAGATTCAGAATGCATCACTGCATCCTGTTGGTACTGCACCGTCCTCTCCAACAATAGGTCAGATTTACACTGATACTAGTGGATCTACGCATGCTGTAAAGATGTGGTTAAACGTTAGTAGCACGGCGCAGTGGGTAACTTTATCTACTTCTGCTAATAGCTTTACTAATCCAATGACATCTGTTGGCGATACAATGTATGGTGGTTCAGGCGGAACTGCTACGCGTTTAGTAGGTAATATTACTACAACTAGACAGTTTTTACGCCAAGTTGGTGATGGTGCTAACTCAGCTGCTCCTGTTTGGGATACTTTAACTGCTAATGACATTCCTAATATTTCTGCAGCTAAAATTACATCAGGTCAGGGCAGTTTAACAGAAACAACTTCTTCTGTTTTGACTATTACTGGGTCTAACACGTTACTTGGATCAACGACAATTCAAGTAAAACAAGCTAATGGGACAACTTCTGGTTATTTATCAAGCGGTGACTGGAATACATTTAGTGGAAAACAGAACGCTTTAACAAATCCTGTAACTTATACTGGAACTCCTACATCAGGACAAATTGCTAGTTTTACTGCTGCTGGAATAATTCAGGGTATAGGAACAACTGGTTCAAATAACGTAGTATTAGCTACATCGCCTACTTTAGTTACGCCTATTTTAGGTGTTGCTACTGCTACAAGTATCAACAAAGTAACTATTACACAACCAGCTACAGGTTCTACATTAACAATTCAAGAAGGGTTTACTCTAACTGTTAGTGGAAATGCTAACGTAAGTGGAACTAACTCTGGAGATTTCACTTTAGATACTAACTCAGGTTTAGCATCTACTGGACAAACATTATTGAAGATGGGAACCCCTTCTTCAATTACAACATCATCCACAAATAGCGTAACTACAAATACTCACACTCACGCTATTACCGGATTTATACAGCAAGCTGGTGGAACTAACTTCACTGGTGGAACAACCAATATAGCTTCTGGAGCTATTCTTAACGTTCAGTCTGGTGGTAGTTTAACTATAGCTTCTGGTGCTACACTCCAAACAGCGACTACACCAACAAACGCTACAGATGTAGTTAACAAACAGTATGTTGATACTTTAGCTCAAGGAACACCAATTAAGCCCACTGCTAGAGTAGCAACTACAGGGCCTCTATCACCAACTAATACTTATTCAAATGGATCTTCTGGTGTTGGAGCCACTCTAACGGCTACAGGTGTTGGTATTTTAACTGTAGACGGTGTTAATACTGTACTAAATGATATAATCTTAGTAAAAGATGAAGCGGCTGGATTAGAAAACGGTTTATATCAAGTAACAACACAAGGCACAGCAGGTGTAGCTTACGTTCTAACTCGTGTTGTTGGAATGGATGTGTCAACGGAGTTTTCTGGCGGGGTAATTCCAGTAGGATCCGAAGGAACAACTAATAAAAATAGTCTTTGGTTATGTAATAATACCTCAGCACCAACAGTCGGTACTACATCTATCACATTTACTCAGTTAAATGGTGCAACTGACTTAATCCAGGGAAATGGTATTACCATTTCTGGTAATACTATCAGTCAAACTGCAAGAACTATTAACGGAACTTCTTATGATGGTTCTGCTAATATCACAGTTCCTGTTAATAGCACAGATGACACCACAACAAACGCTTCCATGTATCCTTTGTGGGTTACTGGAACTGGAAATATAGCACCTAAGATTTCAACCACTAAATTATCGTTCAATCCTAGTACTGGAACACTAACTGCTACAGGGTTCAGCGGATCTGGTGCATCATTAACCAACTTAACTGCAGGAAACTTATCCGGCACTATTCCCTCAGCTGTATTAGGTAACTCTACTGTATACATTGGAACAACAGCTGTAGCTCTTAATAGAGCCTCTGCTGGAATTGCCTTGACTGGCATCACCTCCATTGCAGGCACACAATTTACCGGAGCAATCTCCTTAGATGCCAGCTTAGGCTTGGCTATAGCAGATGGCGCTCCTGGAGTAACAACTAACAAGCTATACAACGTTGGGGGACAATTATACTTTAACGGTGGAACAGTAGGTTCTGTTAAGAAATACACAACAACTATTACTGGTTCTGGACCAACATTCAATATTGATCACAACTTAGGAACCAAAGATGTAACTGTTATATTATATGACGCTTCAGATAATGCTTATATGACAGATTGGTCAACTCCAACTACAAACAGAGTTGTTTTATCATTCGGTTACGGTGTTCCAGGAGCAGCAACACATAGAGTAGTGGTGGTAGGCTAATGGATTTTAGAGGAACTGGATTAGGGTTTAATACTCTATCTACAATAACAACAACCGCAGTAACAACTACATCAGTAACTGCTGACCAAGTATTATACTCATTTTCGGGTGCTACATATAGGTCAGCAAAAATAATAGTCCAGGGTGTAGATAGTACTTCATCAAAGTATCATACATGCGAAATTTTGATTGTTCATAATGGAACAGTTGCTAATTATACTGAATATGCATCAGTAGATGCTGGTGGTGTGGTAGCTACATTTAATGCCGACTACAACTCAGGTAACGTAAGATTACTTGTAACTCCAGCATCTGCAAATTCAACAGTTTTTAAATTAAATATAACACTTACAGCTATATAATAGTAGAACTTTGGGGATAGTGAACCAATGGGTCAAACAAAATTTAATGCCAGACTAGGATTGTCTGTCGGTACAACTCCAATTGATGTGATTGATTCTGCTGGAGCTGTATCAATTCCAGCATCACAAGGAATAACTTTAGGAGACGGTGCTCCTGGAGTAACTACTGATAAATTATATCAAATTGGCAGTAACTTATATTGGAATGGTTCTACTGTAGGTAGTGGTGGTGGTTCATTACCCGCACAATCCGGTAATGCTGGAAAGTTTTTAATTACTGATGGAACTAATACATCTTGGTCTAACGCTATTTCTAAAAGTAGTGCAGTAGCATTTTTACAATCTACTAGATCAGATCTTTCAAATACAATTTCATTAATTCATTCTGCTGCAAATCTATGGTCATTAAACGCACAATTAGAAGTAGCTAATGATCCAACTACAGCGTTACAAGTATCTACTAAACAATATACCGATAATTCTGTTTTATCGGTTCAACCTGCTGCTATAGCTGCCGCTATTGGTCCATGGCAAACATATACTCCAACCTGGGCAGGAGTTACAACTAATCCTTCTATTGGTAATGGAACTTTATCTGCTAAATATAGAAGGGTTGGAGATTCTATAGAGTTAATAATTAACGTCCAAGGTGGTAGTACAACTACATATGGATCTGGAATATGGAGTTTTAGTTTACCGCCAGGTTTATCTTTAACTACTAATTTATCTAATAACTATTTAGGTCATGGCACATGCATAGATTCGGGTTGGACACAAGAAATACATGGATATGTATGTCCAAGAAGTTCAACATCTATTGGTGTTATTGTTAATGATGCATGGGTATCTAATTCCGCTCCTTTTACTTGGGGAACAACAGCATTATTTCAATTAAAAGCTACAATTCCAATTGACCAATGGACAAGCAATATAAATCTTATTAAAGATTTTACAGAATATTTATCTTGTGATGGAACTGGAACTGGAGAAGGAACAGCAGCAAATACTTCTTATACTCCAGCAAATCCTTATCGAGGGCAAGATGGAAGTCTAATCCCTGCTGTAACTATTTCTAGCACTACAGCTACAACTAGCACTGCATATGCGTTAATTTCAGCGAATCCACCGAAATCAACAGATAAATATTTTTTAGAATATAGTGCAAACGGTGGAGTTTCTTGGAATGCTATAGAACATGGTTCTAACACAATAGCACCCGCAGTTAATATGAACGGTGTTATGGTTGGAATGAGACTCTCAGTTACGACTACTGGGTGTACTGTTAGTTTTAGTAATGCTGGCAGAATAACTGGAACAACATATGGTAGTGGTCAAGGAGATTGGGCAACTGTTAGAGCCACTCCTTATTTCTGGCGTTGGCGTGTAAGAAAAGTTTCTAATGGCAATTTTGCTCAGGGCTCATGTGCATTTTCTAAAACAATAGGAGATGGATCTTCAACAACTTTAGATGTTACACATGGATTACAGACTGAAGATGTAATTGTATTTGTTAGAGAAGCATCAGGACTTAAACGTGAAATTGATTGTACAAAACGTGTCATAGATTCTATGACTGTACGATTAACTGATTTTATTACTGCACCCGCCGCAAATTCACTACAAATTTTTGTTGGAACTAATGGTGGGACAACTGGCGTTACTAGTGATGTTCAAAATTTTGCGTATAATACATCTACTTCTACAACATCTGACACTACATCATTTGGATATGGTCCAGATGGATGTAATTTTACGGCTATGGCTCCAACGGGATTAAATGGCATTGAAAAAAGAGTTAGATTTCAATCGGTGATTAAATCGACAGATTGTTTTATATTAGAGCTTTATTCTAACGGAGCTTGGACAGATTTTGCATTATCTGGATTATCTAGAACTTTTAATGATGCTGGAACAACTGCGTATGGCGCGGCTATAGGTGCTGTATCTGGTTCTGGTACAGATATGAGTATTGTATTTTATTCTGGACCACAACCAGGAGCGGCTTGGTCATCTTATTCTGCTTTAAAATGGCGTGTTCGTAAAATATCTAATGGTAATTTCAGTCAATTGGCAACTGATTCATATTCTACATCAGAAGTAGCAACAAATAAAACATGGATTAATGGTAAGACTATCTATCGTAAAGTAGTTGATTTAGGTACATTACCTAATAGTACATCTAAAGCTGTAGCACATAATATTAGTGGATTAGATACTTTTATATCTATTTCAGGTATGTCAGTAGATGCATCAAATTTATATTGCCCATTACCATATCCAAATCCATCTGATGCTGATAATGTTTATTTGTATGCAAATACAACTAATGTTGTAGTTGGTAGTGGCATTGATATGACAGGTAGAACAGGTTTTGCAATTCTAGAATACACGAAATAATTTATAAGGAGCCTCGTATGGCAGTCAAAAAACCAAAACAACAAAAAGTCTACGAATTAGTAGATGAAATAGCTTCACGTTCATTAGTACTTTTACGTGAAGTGCGAAAAAATGGAAATAGTATCAATGTAGAATTTGATGCTACAATTCATCCTAAAAAAATTACATACGAAGTAGATGCAGAAGGTAACAAAATAGATATCTATGAAGAAGCTGATCTTCCAGGTATTGCTGTAACTCAACAACAATTAATGGGTTTATTTGCAATTCAAGTTACATTAGCTGATGGTACAGTTAGCTATATTGGTGAAGTGATATCAAATTTTGCTGATCAATTAATTGCTTTAAATATTGGTGCTACACAAGATGATGTAATTACAACACAACATATTGATATTTCTTCTGTAATTCCTCCAATCATTCCACCGGCAGAACCACCAACACAACCATAAGGTTTAAATTATGGGTAAACCATTTTTAGGTTCAATTGATGGTCCGGTTATCTTAAATGAGATAGCCGGACAAAATACATATTTAGCAATTAAAGCTGCAAATGGTTATAATGCTGAATTAAATTTCCATAATAATGCTATATTTAGAAATTCATTATATTTAGATAGTACTGGTAGCAATCTTATTATTGAAAGTAGAAATACATCAGGGGCTATAATTGATAATCCAATTACTATTGCAAATAGCGCTGGTGGAAATATAACCTTTTCAAGAAATATAAAAACTACAACAATATTAGGTGGTACTTCAACAGATTTTACTTACTATACAGCAACTAAAGCATTAATTACTAATGGTATAGTTAACGCATCAGCAGATGGAAGTGCTTATGGATTAGTTGCAGAATCTAATACTGGAACTATAAATACAATTGGTCTTTTAGGTGTAGCAAAAACAGTTGCTAATAATGCTTCTTATTCAGCAACGGGCGTTTCTGGTTTAGCATATGCTGGTGTTAGCACACATCCAGATGATGTTGTTGGTGTTAGAGGCTCTGCTTATGGTACACATTCCGGTGGCAAAAACGTAGCTTTTTATGCTTCCGCCAGTAGTGCAACTGCGCCAAATAATTATAGTTTTTATGGATCTTCTGGAAGAATTTATAATGCCGATACTACGGCATCTACATCTATATCAACTGGTAGTGTTGTTTTTAGTGGTGGGCTTGGTGTTGCACTAGATACTTTTATTGGTGGTAAATTAAATTTAACTGCAAAAGCTGCGACTACAGTTAATGGTGATATTTGGCAAGATTCAACACAAAATTCAATTTCTACATATATATCTGGCGCTCAACAACAAATATCTGGTGTTATTTGGACTAAAACATCAACAACAACATTATCTAACTGGACAACTGCTACAACAATTTTAGGTGCTGTTGGTACAGGTGTTGGTACGTTAACAATTCCTGCTAACTTATTAAAAGTTGGTAAAACAATTCGATTAAGATTAAAAGGATTAATGACAACTGCAACTAATGGATATACATATAATTTTAATGTTACATTAGGTGGAACTTCTTTACGCTCAACAGGTGCTTTAACTCCAGCAGCTAGTTTAAGTAATAGAGAATGGGTTTTAGATTTAGATATAACATGCATAACAACAGGATCATCTGGTACAGTAATGTCTTCCGGTATTATACATATTAGTAATAGTGGAACATCTGCATATATTTGGCCATTAGCATCAACAACAACAACAACAATAAATACAACAACGGCATTAGCTATAAATGTTACTGTTGCATGTAATACAGCATCATCTTCTTATTCTATATCTTGTCAAAACGCTACAGTTGAAATTTTAAATTAAGAAAGGTTTTTATGAACTATAATGATATAAGAAACACACTAAAATCAGGCGATTTAGTATTTTATTCCAGTCATAATGGTATTGGGGATAAACTTATCAAATGGTGGTCAAAATCAAAATATAGTCACGTTGGTGTAGTTTGGGTAGTAGCCGGAAGAGTTTTTTTGTTAGAAGCCAGTGCTTTTGGTGGTGTTAGATTAGTTCCCTTATCCAAAAGAATGCCAGATCTTATTGTAAGAATGAATTTAGAATGGAATGCAGCGGCGGAACAGCAAGCAATGGAACATATGATGGATAAATATTCCTTTTATGATGCTCTTTTAGCTGGATTACATAAGAAATATAAAAGTTCTAATTGGATTTGTACTGAATATGCTGCGTCCATAGTAGAAAAATGTGGATATAGTTTTCCAAAGTCTGCACAGCTGCCTGAAGATTTTGTACAAATTTTAAGGGGCGAGAAAAAAGAATTTATTTTTATTTCTTAGCATCTAATATTATATCGAGCGTATATGAAAAAATCTTCGAGTCATAAGTTGGGATATGAGCCTATTGATAAAGAGCATGAAAAAATGTTCCATCAACTCGAATATTTATCTACTCTTATGTATAATAGGTCCGAAGAGCAGACCTTATTAAAACTTATAGATCGAGTTATTCAGGAATCAATATCCCATAATTTTTCAGAAGAGAGTTTAATGCATGAGATTCAAAATAAATACAAAGAAATGGAACCTCATATATTAGAACATCGTTTAATCGTAAAAGAATTGTTAGATCTTAGAAGCGATATTCAAAGTAGTTTAATCGAAAGTCAATTAGAATTTAAACGATTATTGCGTAAATGGCAGGATCATTTATTTAAATACGACAAACCTTTTGTAGAACTTTTATTGGATAGTGATATACAAGATGATACCACAGAAAATAACGAAAATACAGAATAACAACAAGCCGGAATCTGGTGAATTCTATGTTAATATAGAATACGCCGTGGCTCCAGAAGAAAGTCTCGGAAAATTAACAAAACCTTTCTTTTTACTATTAAAAGAAAAAGTAAAAAGTGAGGTTCCTGAGTTATTAACATATGCTAATTTTTTAGGTGAAGCTGAAATCTATATGGCAGCTCATGGTGTGCCTTATTCACCATTAACAAGAACCAAATATGCTATGGCAATACGGGAAGAATTATTAAATCAATTAGACGATTTATTACTATTTAATGAGGAGGATGGTTCTATTAGTATGTCTCCCTATATTATGGCATTGGAGAATGGAGATTTTTATCGCCCAGCTTTAGGATTTATTAGTAAATATATAAAAGAATGGCTTGAAAAAGAGTATCAAACTAACAAGTAGGAATTAAATATAGGAACTAATATGTTTAGACGGTCATCTTATAATTACTCTGATATGACTCCAGATGGTATGCGAGACTTTAATCTTGTTAATGCCATGGATTTGGAAGAATTTGAACTTTTTGGAGTAGTTACTAATTATTATCCTTTGAACATAGCGCAAGAAAATTATGACGATGTATATAGAGATTTATTGAGCAGTAAAGACTTTAAAGAACCTATTCAATTACGCACATTTTTTAAAGTGGACGAAAGTACAGAACATGGAATGTCTGAGATCGGCATTGGTCAAATAGCTGAAAGAAATGGTAATGTATGGGTTAATGTTACAAAAATCGAAAAACTGCTTAATCGAGTTCCAATAGTTGGAGATGTAGTTGAAAATAATCAAATACATCAAAAGTTTGAAATATTTAAAATTTCAAAAGAAACTCATAGAATAGGAAGACCTATTAGGTATAAATTAAGCGTACGCTTGTACCAAGATACTTTATAAAAATCATTAATTAATCTTAGAGGATTTTAAAAATGGCTACTGTAAAAACTACGTCTGTTCAAATTAAGACAGATGACCTAAAAGGTTGCGGTTCTGTTGAATTTAATACAGATACTAAATTACAAGAGAGCCCAATTAAAATGACCTGGGGAGGTAGTACACTTTCGTTTTCGACAGTTAGTGATTACCATGCCTTCTTAGTTCAGGTGGTTTTACCTTTAACGGATACTCTAAATAGTCCTTCAGGCGCTGGAAATGGTTTTATAGCAGCATCAGCGGGTGTTGCTGGCAGTGACAAAATTACGAACTAATGAGTCATGAAACGCAAAGTGTTAACTCAATCGCCGCAGCCGCATTTGCCTGAAAGCCAGGAAATTAAAATAATTTATCCTGATATTTTAATATCCGACGAGGCCAAAGAAGCCTTTTCGAATGCTTACAAAGATTTAGAACAAGCGTATCAAAATCTTAAATCTAATCTTGACAGGTACTTATTATCGCAGAAGGCCAACCACAATTAAGTTTGTAGAGGTTGTCTTCACATGGTTCGAGATAAGTACACGTTTAAATCTGACGGCGATTTTCTTAAGCCGCCAGAAAAGTCTATAGACGCTGTGTTAGATGATACACGAAGAGTAGACGATGCGTTATTGCATGCCCTCTCTTTAGTGTTGGCTTCAAACACTGAGTATGCTCGAAGTGTATCTGCATTACTGGAAACTGATATGACTCGTGAGCAGACGTTCAATGAAATGAACTCAGCGTCACGGGAACTATTAGATAGAACTCAAAAACTAATTGAGAGCCAAGAACAGCTTAAAGAGCTATTAGATTCTCTATCAGACGAATACAGAGAAGTAATGGAAATAATTGTTCGTTCACAATTAGAAACTCAGCAACAATATATAGATGAAAAGTTTAAAACTTTGTTTAAAGCACAAGGTCTACCCGTTGAAGGAATGACTAAGTGGCAAAGGTTTTTAAATAAACTAAAAGGCCTGCTTAAACACGAGCTAGGCCTACTACTTATTGGCGCTGTACTTTATCATCTTATCATTATATTATTAAGATACTTCGGGGTTAACTAAAATGAATGTTAAAGCAAAACAAGCTCTTGAAGAAGCTGCTAAAAGTTTAAATATAAATACAGAAGCTTTAGTAAAACGAAAAGAGTATAATATAGTAGAGTTTTGCCAAAAACAGCTTAATTTATCTGTAGAAGAAACTATTAATGTATCTAAAGCTTTAATTGATACTATGCCAGTAATTTATCTATCTGAAGTTATGACTGCCAAAGGTCTTGACAATACTCAAAAAACTATTGGAGATAGAATCCGTGCTGGGATGAGCGGTAATAGTGTGCAAGGTAATCCAAATAAAGCTACATATGGTAATGTTTTTCAACGGGCTGCTCAAAGTCTCGGTAATAGAGCTAATACTCAAGGATCCAATCTTCGTAACGCTCCACTAATTAAAGTCACAGATACTCACCAAGGAGTGACTAAGTATTATGCCTTCCCAGACTTAGATTTAACTCGTAATGGAGCAAATCATCATCAGGTTTTAAGTGGCATTGTTAAAAGCTTAAATAAACCAGATGCTGGAGTTACTGCCACACAAATTACAGCTGGCGATAGTGATTGGATAGCTGCCCAACAAGCGGGTAAGAACTTTATGGTAATAAATACCGCTCCAGCAGATCAAAATAAAAAGACAGAGGTGGTAAATCTCCTAAAGGCTCTTGATAATACTGTTAAAAATAATCTCGGTAAAGCTACTAAGTATAGTTTTATGTCTAATGACGAATTACAAAATATTAGAAATGAGATAACAAAGGCTGCTGGAGCTACTGTTAACGGAATCAATAATACTGCAGCTACTCAAGCACCAGTAAATCCAACTCAAGCCGTTCAAACAGCCGTTTCTGCTATTCAGCAAAACGCACCACAAGCAAATGATCCCACTGCCGGTAATAGCATGTCCTCTTTCTATGGTAATGCTATAGGTAATAAATCAACTGCTCCACAACCACCCGCTGTTGCTACAGAAGCAAATCCATCCGCTCTACAACCGTCAACTCCACCATTAGCACCCGGTCTAACCCCTCTACAACCACCAGTAGTAGATGCTTCTGAAGTTAAACCATTAACTCAACCTACGGGAGCTGCTCCAGCTACAGAACCAATTGATACTACTAAGGTAAATCCTGAAACTACGATAGAACCAGAAGTAGGGACTGATTTCTCTGGCGAGGATAGTATTAATGATGAAATTAGTGCTATGCCAGAAACACCAAAAATAACCTCTGACGATGTAGCTCAAGCAGCTACGGCTAAACTGCAATCTCAGCAAGAAGTATCTCCAAACATTAACGCTTTAGCTCCTTCTGTACCTCTCGCATCGCCTCAAGAACTGTCCGCTCCGCAACCAATAGAAGGTGAAACTGGAGTTGCTGTTCCTCCACTGCCAGCAGAAGGTCAAGAACTACAGTCACAAGAGCTTGGAGAACCTGCAATTGCTCCAGAAACTAGCGGTATACAAAATACACCCTTAGCAACATCTACACAGGCTCCAGCTCAAACGTTCACAACACCCTATAGCCCGGTTGATTTAGCTGCTAGAGCCAGAGAACTACGTGCGTCAAATACTCCTGCTCAACCTAATACTGTTACTGTTAATGCTCCAGCCGCTGTTCCTCCAGTTGATGATTTAGGCAAAGTTTCAACCCGACCATCTGCGCAAAGAACTGTACTACAACGTAATCCAGTAAATGTCCCACAACCTAAAGTAAAAATACCTACCGCCCCTACTCATCCTACCGTTCAATAGGTCGATAATATTCGTAGCGAATTAAGTTAAACAAGCGAGCTTCAGTATGATTAACAAAGATGACATCTTCACATTTACCTTTCTGTTCAGAGATGAAGACGAAAAGGTGATTCTAATTACTCACGGCGAGGACCCAGCAAAGACAGAGTCGGAAGCGGATACAGTATTGTCTTCGGCCAATGAAGGTGACTGTGAAGCTATAGAAAAGATCGTATCTAAAATTGAATCTTTTAGAGACGCTGAGCCAGGATCCGAAGAAACTGTTACAGGGTCGCTACATGATTTTGAAGACCGGTACGATATTTCTTTAGAGGATATGGAAGACGAGACTGGAGAAGATCTAGGCTCCGAATCTTCCGAAAAAAAATCTGAAAAATCTGAAACCGATAATGATGAGGAAATCGAAGAGCCAGTAGAAAATGAAGATGAACCAGAGGATGCGGCAATTTTAGCCATCCATGTAGTTTCGGATCCTCTGTCTATCTATCGAGAACCTCCTGAGATTAGAAGTTATATGACTAATCCGGTAGCTTTCTTAGATGAGGAAGATGAGGAGCCAACAGAAGTAGAAGAAGAGTACGAACCCTTTGCTGCTCATACTTTAGATGGTTCTGTTGAGTTGGAAGAAAAAGCTACTCCGCAGGAAGCTGTTTCCAAATTAGTTAACATGGCCAAGACTCAAAACAAAACAGTATTTTCCATAGCTGACATTACACAAGTATTTACCAGTTTAAATATTGTAGATGCCGGGTCTAAAACAGATATTTTAAAAATGGCCTTACATGGTGGAACTGTTAAAATTTTTAGGACCCCTGGCAAAGCTGCTATTCATGGAAGATTACCTATTGCTGGAGAGCCCGTAATTGTTATTGGAATCCCAGTTGGATTACCAGAGGGTTCAGCTGAGATTACAAATCCAGCGGACTTAAAGCAAGCTATTTCCCAAATTGCTGGCATTTAAGATTATATAAACCATTCATAATGATGTTAAAAGGCTAAAAAAATCTTTGGCCTTTTTATTTATCTTTATATGAACCATTCATAACGAGTTATGTTCAGACAAAAAAATAGCTACGAGCCCCGAAAAAATCGAGACCCGTAGCTTATTAAATGTTAGAAGCAAAAATATAATTATCGTTACGTATGGCATTTGGAAATACAGACTTTACTTTTTCTAAATATGCTTTGGCCTTTTCATTCCGCTGCCAACCTTTAGTAGTCTCTTTTCCAACTCCAGTTTTATTACCTTCATAAATAGAAATATAAACTCCACCGCCATATCTAACCAACGATTTTACTTGTAATAGGGCTTCTAAGATTACTGAATCTTCTTTAATAACATTTAAAACATTAGCAACTGTGGCAGAATATGCTTTATGGCTTTGTAAAACATTTAAAACCGAGTCATTATGTAAATCAGATCTATTGAATGGGTCATATACTAAATTAACCACCTGCTGAGTTAACAGATACTCAGATGCCAGATCGTATTTTCCGCCGCCGAAATCTAAATTGATTGTCCCAGCTTTGAAACTAATACTTTGTATTAGAGCTGGGACATGTTTTAACGATGTTTTTTCAGATGTATATTGCTGTTTAGTCATCTTCGTTTAAGGTAAGACCAAATGGGATTTGACCATCTACGATAGATTGCCAGTGTGCTCGAACTCTATCTGTGGCGTGTTCAGAACTGGCTAACTTTTCAGCCGCTTTCTCCTGAAGCCATTTCCAAGTGTCCTTAGAAATTGATGTAAATCTACCTTCATGTTGTGGATACAGTAAATCAGTGTATTTTGTAAGGCGCATCGGCTCATTTTCATAAGACATCCAATGCTTGATAAACTCCCACATGATGGCACTAGCTTGGAATCCGGTAATTCCTCCTTGTGGAGTTTTATTCATAGCCCAGGCAGAAGCGATGGCAGAAGCAGCGATGGCATGACAAATGGTCCCATAATCATGTTCAAATTTAGTCAGCCGCTGAAGAAACTCAGGAAGTTCCTCAAGAGTCATATGCCTAGCTTCTTCATACCACTTCTTGTGAAGACCCATTTCTTCTGTAATTTGAAGACTGTTCTTTTCTAAAACTTGATTCTCAGGCATTTGTATCCTCTTCAAAAGAGTCTGGAAGTTCTAATGGTTCTTTAAGAAATACAGCTTGTTCTAATTTAGCCTTAGTTTCTTCTAATTCAGTTTTTAATTTTTGAAACTCTTCTTGATCTACAAGAGTTTCTAGTGTTGAGGAACCAATAGTAGTTTCTAGTTCTTCTAGTTGTTGAAGAATACTTAAGACTAAAGTGGCTTCAGGATTTACCAATTCAGGGTTGGTATCCATTTGTTCTTTTAATTTATCAATACTAGACATATTTCTCCAGTTTTTGCAAAGCGGCTTTATGTATTTGAGACACTCTACTTTCAGTAATACCTAGTTCTTTCCCAATAACTGAAAAGTTTCTATTTTCAAAGTAATGTTCTTTGATAATAGCTATTTCATTATCTGTCAGTGGACAGAGTTTAAATAGTTTACTGATAGTTTCTCGCGTATCAATAGTTTCATGATACTCATATTCGTCACGAAAGTCCATTTCTGGAGCATTTTCGTCTGAGCTTGGGTCAAGGAATTGGAACACAGCTATACTTTGACGAAGAGTCTTGTCTATCTGTTCTCTAGACAGCTCTTCGGAACTGACATTATTATCTATGTCTAAAACTAGCTTCTTAAGCTTAGCTCGAACAGACCTAGATACTGTGTCTTCATTACGAAGATGATCCAGCATAGCTCCACGAATACGATAAAAAGCATAGGTTCTAAAAGAAGCATTTCGACTTTGATCAAAATTCTTCCAGGCTTCAAGTAATGCTACCATTCCAGATGAGTATAGTTCTTCTTTGAGTTCTGGTTGAACTGCTCTTGCTCCTGATTTTCTTGCCGCTCCGTAGATTTTTGAAGCACTAATGTCAACCATATCGAAGTATTTTTCAAGCCCTTCGTAGCTTACTTCTGACATAAAGTCCTATAGGAGGATAATTTAATTATACTAATTTATGCATTTCCTTTTAATCTATTATGTGTTCTACATAACATTTGGCAATTAGCTAAATTAGTAGCCCCTCCCTTGCTCCAGGCTGCTACGTGGTCTGCTTCCATATCTTCTAACTTCCATTGCTTATTTTTATGTGAAGATGCTGTATCTGAAGCACAATGCGGACAATTAGATGTTTTAGCTAATTGAGCAGCTTTTGTTTGATTAGTATATGCTATTTGTTTGTCTTTAACACTAAAAAGTCTAATTTCAAGTAATTTTGTATCGCTTGACCCGCCTAGAACATATTCAAAAATACCCTTTTTATTCTCTATGCTGTCATCAGCATAGAGTTTAGCTACTTCCATCGCTATTTTAGCAGCATCGTAAGTATTAGTATTGTAGGTATTATAAAGGGCTCCCCAATTTAAACCCTTCATTTCTTTATAATACGAAGTAAACGTATTAGTAATCCAAGTTATAACCTTTTTATAATGCAGCCACAAATCATCTGCTTTTAAATCTTGTTGATGTTTAGCCATGTATGCTGGCACATTATCTTTATTAATCCATTCTATGGCCCGCTCTAGAAAATCTTGTCTGATAGCAGAACCAGAGATATACTTTTCTCCAATGGAGGCTGCGGGACCTCCAGTAATACTAAAATATTTTTTAGCTGCAGTTAACCAAGGACCATGATATACTGCATTTAGTAGCTCTTGCTCTGTAAGTTTTTCACCTGCAATATTAATAGTTTTAAACCATGCTAACTTTTCACTATCGGTGCCTGAGCATTTATACACCATTAATTCATAATTTAATATTTGGTCTTTTTCATTCTGTTGTAAATTATGAAAATATTTGTCGTTAATAGAAAAATCGCCGTTTACAAATTGACAAATTGATATAGTGCGTTGCTGTCCATCAATAATTTCATATTTGTTATTGCCACAATCTGCCCAATACATAATATTTAAAGGTAGATTTGATATTACTGTATTAATAACGGCGTTTCTTTGCGCATCCTTATATACAAACTCGCGTTGGTATGCTGGTCTAATATTTAAATTGTTATTGTATCCAATAACACCAGAAGTTCCATTATCAGAATAGTTCAGAGTTAAATCTCGAATACTAATTTGTTGAAGAACACATTTCATTCTATTTATACCTTTTGAATGAGGATACGTAGATAGATTTCTTTACCATTAACAATAGGTCTACCATGTTCCGTATTTGGATGACGAATACCTGTATTAATTTCACCAGTATTCATTATGCCAAGTAGTTTAAATTGAGCTGGATTATGTTTATCTAGAAAAGTAATTGGAACTCCCATAAATCCAGTATAATTATGTGGTATATCTTTTACTTTATCAATATTAATAGCATTATAATTATCGTAGTTTGGATATTCCTTGGAAGTATACTCTCGATACAAAATAATATCCTCATTACGCTTGTCTATATCTAAATTAGTATACCAGCAAATATTACCTAATTTTGCTATTTTATTTCCAGCGTCACCTTCACAAGAACCTGTGTAAGTATCTGGAACCCTAAAGGACATAGAGCCATTCCCATAACCTAACCAAAGTTTATTATTTTTAATTAATGAAAAAATATCCTTGTATGTAATAGCATTTAAACTTCCAATAACTAAAAACTTCTTATCATATTCAATAAGTTGCGCTATATACTCACGAAACAAACTAAATGGTGGATTTGTTATTACTATATCTGCTTGTTTAAGTAAATTAACGCATTCTTCAGACCTAAAATCTCCATCACCCTCTAAATAATATTGCTTTATGTTGTCAGTTGTTAAATCTAAATTATCAAAATCAAGATTTGAGCATTCTAAATAATAAGCCCTTTTTAAACTTTCTTTGCTCTTATAGCATGTGGTTATTAACTTTTTAAGTCCAAAATGTTTAAAATTACGAACGAAAAACTTAAAAAAATTACTTTCCTTTGGGTCATCGCAATTACAGTATACAACTTTATCTTTAAAATGCTTTTTATAATGTTTTAATTCTTTTTCAATATCAGAAATATCTGTATAAAACTCATCTTGTTTAGCTTTTTGTGCTTTTCTTAAAGCAATATTTTTCTTATCGCTCATCTTATATCCTTTAGTGTGTAGTAAAAAAGACGTTGTTATTTAATTTAGTATTAAAGCAAATCTTACAGTCCTCACAGAAATCAATCTTACTTAACTGCTGAGGACACATGACTGCTTTAATGTTATCGGCTTTTTCGTCGCCAGCATAAGCAATTCTGAAAGTTTTAGGTGGATTTTTTGTAGTAGTTTCATCTACAGAAGCAAACAGAACAACATTAGGAAGGCTATTAAGAATGCCAAGGTGAGGAATTAGGTCTTGATGTTCCCATGCCCGAGTATACCCATAGAATGTAATCTCAGGACATGTTTTGGCAATCTTAATCCAATTATAAATGTATTTAACATCAAAGAAATCACCACTTACATGGAGCCTGAATACATCTTGTCCAGAGTTTTTGATTTCTCTAATCATACTATTTACAAAACTAACCTTCTGAGTAGCCTTATAATTTACCTGATACGCGGCCTTTACGTTCTTATAAATGCGCTCAAGCTTATCCGCATAACAATGTTTATTACACCATTCTGTTTTACATACGCAAGTCTTCTTCGCAGGCAATGAAAAACTACTAATCTTACCTAATTTTGTATTCTTTGCTGAAATCTTTAACTTAAGAGACATTATTTATCCTTGTTCATTCAAATAGTCTTCAATAAGACTTTTGAATTGAGTTATAGACAAGTTAGTGATATATGGATATAATCTTTTATTTAATGGAATCGTGCCATTAAACAACTCTGGAAGTAATTGTTTTACTTCAAGATATTTATTATGTTTAACCCACTTATTATATTTTCGTTCCAATTTTATGCTATTTGGATTAGAATATAATAAATGAAATAGTATTCGTAAATTATTATTACCACCAATAATAAGCTCTTTTACATCGCTATTAGATTTTATACTGGAAGTTATAGACATGGCAAGAAGATATGCTTGAAGTTTAGAGATAAAGGCTTCTGTTCCAACAAAAGATACATAAGATGCTAATATAGGAACTCTATTTTGTTGTGTTTTCCAAGATGTAGAAATACATCCATCTCCATCGAAATACCCACGAATAAAATCCGGATAACTTAAACTTGGTATATTTGGCCAAAGTAAGATTTTAGATTTCTTAGGAACACATCCTAAAGCGATTAATTTATTTACCAATATTTTACTGGTAATAATCAAAGAATATGATGTTTTATATGTTTCTTTATATTTAGACTGGTCAAAACTTGTTATATTTCCGGTATACTTCAATTCTGTTTTAACTTTATATACTATGTCTTTATCTGATAAAGTCAATTCAATTCTATTTTTATTTACACAACCGTCTGAATATAGTAATCCTAATACATAGGATGAAGTCTCATTTAAGTTATCAAAAAACGTTTCATCACAGGTGTATTTTTTTCCATATGTTGGAATATGTTTAATGTTTTTCTTTTTGAGCAATCCCCAGATAGCCGCATAACTAACATTATATTGTATAGCTAATTCTGAAATTGTTTTACACCTATTAACATGTAAATCTATAACCACATCTTTATCGAGTTTAGTCATCTGCTGCCTCGATATTTAATTCTGAATTAAAGTAATTTTCATATTCTTCTACAGAGCATGAGTTCATCATAGCCATATACTCAACGGGGCTATGAACATTGAGACCGAGTTTTTCAACCATGGCTTCAAAATATTCTTGCTTTGTTTCGCGTATTGCTGGGATATACGACGCAGCATTCATAATATCGCTACTGGAAGATTTTACGATTAATTTAATCTTCTTGTTTATGTCTAAATCTAAACTTTCTTCTAACTTCTTTTCCAAAACAGCTCGCTGATTTTCAACGAACCATTCCTTACGAGATACTTCAACGGTCCATTCATAGTTAAACCCAAGATCTAGACCGCCACGATAGTTAACAGGATCGCCAGGATACTTGACCTCATTTTCCATGATTTCAAGACAGCGATTGATAACCTTACAAGCGTCATCAATATGAACAGCGCACACAATACTATCATGAACCCAAAACATCATTTGAGCTCTAAGACCAGCTTTCTTAAGCCATTCCTTGAACTTATGCGCAGCCCAAGAACACATATCAGAAGCTACTGATTGAATGGGAGTATTTTTACACGTTTTAAATTCTTCTCGTAAACTCCAATACTCTCCATCCTTCTTAAGCTGTTTAATATATTTCAGATTTTCATCTACTAAAGCATAATAAGCATCCATACGATTATGGATCTTTGGAGTGGCTCGTCTACGCCCGAATGGTGTTTCTAGATACCCATTTTGTATAGCAAAAAGAAACGTGTCATTCTGCCAAGTTTTTACCATTGGATAAATGTCGTAAAAGCCATCAATAAGCTTTTGCGCATCTAAAACTGAGATTCTGTTATCCATGGCGATCTTTTCTTTCCCGGCACCATAAGATAGCGAGAAAGATAGGGCTTTAGTGGACTTTCTTTTTGTCTTAAAATCCTTTAAAATATAGACTACTTCTTTATATCTATCAGAACCTTCTGGTAGAGTATCAAGCTCTTTTTCAAAAGCTTCATAATCTATTTTATAGATATTTTTAGTATTCTCAGAGTGAATGTCTTTACCAGTATTTACTGTTGCGATCATTGTAGGATCGCCTGAAATACTAGCTAGGACATATAACTCTAACTGGCTATAGTCAATATTTACAATAATCCAGTCTTTTTTTACTTTTAGATAATTTAGATATTCATCTAAAAGTTTTGGATCGTTGTTAATAACTGCTTTCCAATCAATTCCAGCTAATGCTAATGATTGGAAAGCCAGCTTGTCTAATTTTCTAGTTACTCGTTTATCCCAATCTGTTAACATCAGTCACCATAAAAATGGAAATGCAAATATCTTCGTATATCATCTAGTAATGCTGGAGTGCTTTGTATTTTAGTATGCGGAATAATATTGTCTATAAAAAGATTAGACATATTAAAAATGATACTATCTAATACTTCTTCTATTGATGAAGCTTCAAAAATAGACATTCCAATAGTCGACGATAGTTGCTCATATGGACCTCCTGGGCATAATACAAATCTAGAAGTGCCGTCAAGTTTTTCAAACTGAAACAATGCTTGAACTGCAGCATCGCCAACTGTTTTATCTTTAACTATATCATTTAATAGTAATGGTTTGCTTTCATCAAACGCTTCTAAGGGTTTCTCATACACACTAATTAGATTTTCTAAATCGTGTCTATAAAATACTGAGCATTTCTCCATAGAAGCTAGTGCTTTTTTACTTCGCTTAATTTGTGACACTACTTGCTTATATGCCAAAACGATAGAAATAGTAGCACAATCATCAAAGGTTGTATCTTTTACTTTTATACTGCAGGACACATACGCCATAGGAGCCAGAATAATGTGGTGACTTAACTGGCCACTTTCTGGCTCCATGCTTCTAATGAAAGTAGTATAAGAAATATTTTTATACTTCTCACTCTGAACTTTCATCACTAGTGGAGTCTGAGTTATCGTCATCTACTGCCTTATCTTTCTTTGTTTTTTTACTTTCAGGCTTAGCTGGCTTAATCTCGATATCAATATTATACTTTTCGGCTTCTAAAAGCTTCTTCTTATCGGCTTCTGGTAATGCTTCAAAGATATGTTGATATAAAACATTTTCAGCTTCTGCTACAACACCAGGTTCAAAGTAATGTTTAACCATAGAACCTTGGGCGGGAAGGGTTAAAATATTACCTCCCTTTTTCTTGATCCCATCATGTTGATTAAAATTACTAGATGCTAAACGAGCTGTTCTATTTGTCTGCTTATACTGGGCATTCATAGTCCAATTCCCAGTTTTCTTATACATTCTAGAACCTTCATTTAATACTCCAGCATATCCTTTATATGAATATGTAGAATATAGCTTCTGCAATTTTCGTAGTTTAAAAAGCTGGAAAATAAACGGATGAAATAGAATCAAGTCATCTAATGCCTTAGCACCGGTAGAATTAGCTCCTTTTTTAGTCTTATTAAAGACAGGAAGATTAAGCTTCTTCTCATCAAAGAGTAACTCACCTAACTGTTTATTAGAGCCAATATTAAACTCTGGATCGACATGATCTTTCACAGTATCCAGTGCATCGCTATATACGTCTCGAATATACTTTTCAAGAGCGAATTTGGTAAAGTTAAATCTGTCTCGTGAGAGAGTATAGCCTTCGCAAGCTAATTCAATAGATGTAAGTAATACTTTATGAGGAATCTTAAAATAAAACTGCCACAAGCTTTTAGGCATGTTCTTTTTTAGATAATTTACAAGTCTAGCTACTGCTATAGCATCCATAGCAGCATAGGGTCCTATAATATCCAAAGGAACATCTTCAAATCCTAAATTTTTCTTGGACTGCCCTTTAGTTTTAGGTTGAGCTTCAATCCATTCTTTTACGGGTTCCTTATATGAAGGAAGTCCAATAAGATTTGTATTTTCCTTTAATGCTGCTGATTTACTTGCATAATGGAATAAATTTAAAAGCAGCATAGTGCATGCCGTGAAATTCTTCGGCATTTGGCCTTTAAACAGCTCAAAGAACACAAGTAGGTCGTAGGCAGCATTATGAATAAAGGACGCTTGTGGGCTCTCCAGGAGGGCTTTAATCACGTTTTGTTTAGCCTGTTCGACAGTGAACAGGCAATTGCCACTGTCAAGCAGATGTTGGCTTGTTGGAACTACCCAACCCTCTTCCTCATCAGAAAGCCAAGCTACAGAATAACAGAGCAGCTTGGGCTCTGGATCTTTAATAAATGGATTCAGGAAGTTAGTCTCAGTATCTAAACCAAATGCTTCTGTATGGCATTTATGCTCAATATACTTAAGGTCATCCATAGTTCTAGCAATATATAGCTTTGATGGCCTACTCTTTATGGCGTCAAGCTCTAAAATCTTCGCTTTAATAACATCGAAGAAAGTAGAATACATGTATTTTTCGCCATAAAACAAATTCTGAACATCGTGATTATCATACAGAAGCGGGATTTTGCCCTCTGGATGTTCAATTACGCTAGTATGCTCGGACCAGAATAGCCCCTGGCCCAATCCATAATAAATTATTAGATCGGGCCTGGGCTGTAAAACTGTAGCAAGAACATTAGCGTTCAATTCTGTAGAACAAATAGTTACAGTATTTAAACCACAACTTGGAGGAAGAGGAACAAACTCTTCTAGTTGAGTAATAAATTTACTGTTTCTATTCTCTTCTCCAGTATTACAAATTAGCAATACTCGAATTTCTCGTTTCATTGGTTATTTATCATAAAAGTAAGAATGGCGGTTTCAATACTAGGAGACAGTGTAATTTGTTTACTATCCTTACTTAATACATCAAAAAGCAATACACATAAAGCTCGGCAATCGTCCTCGGAAAGTTTTGACGTAAGCACATTAACAAAAGGCTTAAATACATCCGGCTGAAAACATTCCAAAGCTTTTAATGCGGCTTCTTTTTCAGCAGCGGCTTTATTTTCTGCCGCTTCACGTTTTCGCTTTTCATACTCCTTGGCTTCTTTCATTTTTTCAAGAAGCTCATCCATCTTTACGGAATATTTTGACTTTGTATATACATTATTTTCTACATAATATTCTGAACTAATCTCTGGATACATAATATTTTCTGTGTATTTTTCTATGTAGTTATAGAGTTCTTCATTCATAAATACTCCTATATAGTATCTACATTCATAGCAATAATAGCAGCTTCTACATCTTTAGATAAACTGATATCTTTATTTGCTTTTGTTAATTCCATGAATAAAATATGTAAAATCTTTTTTGCATCTTCATTAGATGCATTTAATAAAAGTTCTCGTAATTGCTTTTGATATTCATGAGGAAAATACATATCGTCATTTAATCCTAAAATTGAATCTACATACGTTTTGGTTACAAAGGTATCACCGCCATTGGTAACAATTTCATCACAAACAATTTTAGCATTTGCATTAATATTAGTCATGAATGTAGACATGGAACTTCCGTAAGATTTAGCTGGATACGGCCCTACACTACTTCTGAATATAGCCATAAACACCTACCTTTAGTATCGGCTAGGCACCAGTGAACCTTTATATAGTCACTGTATTAATTTACTCTTCTTCGTTCTCTCTGCGAGTGGCGATTTGCTTTTGAACGTCAGTGAGCTCTGTCTGATATTGAATAGTCTGTTCTTTTAGATACTCAAGCTCTTTGTTTGCTTCACCTATCATTTTTTCCGCCTCCTTTTTGATTCTATCAAAAGTATCGGTAGTATTTTTTACCAATACTAGTAAAGGTTTGTTTTGTTGACTATCCTTTACTAAGGAAGATATAATATTGGATAATGCTTCTACATTATATCCCATATTAATGATAGATAAAGCCAGAAATTTTACATGGGATTCTAAAGTTTGACTTCTAGATACCATAAGATTATATCTAGCTTGCAGTGATTCATTTTCCAATCTAAGAGTATTATAATCTTTATTAAGAGCAATATCCCGCTTGATGAGATTGGATCTTTGCACCAATGCCCAAGCAGCTAAATAAATACCGCCTAAAAATACACCTATTATTCCAATAGGTTTAGCTATGTTAAAAACATTAGTCCAATCTATTGTAAATGAGTCAGTCATTACCCTCTCCTACTGCAAAAAGGCCGAGGGCAATGAAAATGAATTTCTGAGGATTTTTGTAGCAATACATCAAAAACTGCTCTAAAGTAACCAATACATACAAGAAGAGCAAAAGAGCAGTTATCTACTAATTCTGGCAAAGATACTAAATTTCTAGTATATGCGTCATAATACAAATAAGTATAAAGAAGTTGACCAGCAGCAGCCACAGCCACAATACTAGCCCACAGCCAACCTCGCCAAGCAGGACGCTTGAATAACCCTAAAGCCATTCCAAACCCGCCTAGACCCATTAATATACTACCAATATAGATCCAAAGTTTTGGAACAAAGGATAAAACTTCTCCAGAATCTATTACAATAGACCAACTATCTTGAAGAATATAATACATTAAAACAAGATAGAACCAGGAAGTTCCACCGTGAAGCAGCATTTCCTTCCTGGTCCACTGCGGATCCTGTTCTGGATCTTGGCTTACATTATTAGGGCTATTCATGAACTTAATTACATATCGTCTTTATGCCTAAATCCTAAGAAGACCGGATGGCGTGGAAGATCCTTAACCCCAACACTAAAATACTTATATTTTACAATCTTACCGAGATAAGCGTCTTGATTATTCCACATAGCTCTACGTAGATCAATGTCTAGTCCTTGACCTGTTCCAATGCGGAAATCTAAGTTGGAATGAATATCTCTAACAAGTAACGTTCCAAGAGTATTAGCACCAACAAGGTTTTCTTGACATGTCGCACGTTTGCTTAGTCCAAGATTATTGGTAGTTTTAATGTTATTATTGTGCATAAGTTCTTCAAATCCAATAATTTCAGCTTCACTATCGCTAAATCGTTTAAGCTTTAGCAAATATCCTTCCTTATTAGTTGATCGACCACACTTATACGGCCCAGTTAGGCTTCTAAGAATAACACCTTCAAAACCATCATCTAAAGCTTTAGCTTCAAATGCTTCTAATTCTTCAACAGAATTGATAATTGTAGGAAGTACTTTGATAACTCTAGGATCGTCAATCTTAAGAGCCGCTAATTTTTCCATACGTTTTTCATATGTTTCTCTAAGAGTTGTAGAAACATAGTCAAAAAGATAGAACTTGAAGTCTGGCTCTCCTTCAAAACTCATTACATTGGAGGAACATTCTTGGAAAGAATTACCACTTAAAACTTCCCCGTCAAAAAATTCAGATTTTCCAAACGAAAAAATACGCTCCAACTCGCTACGAATGTAACGATTAGGAATGGGTTTGAATGTTCGGCTTTTTGCTTCGTTATCGTCAATTTCACAGCGAATGCCATCAAGCTTTACTGTGGCACCAACAGGAAATTTAATCTTATCTACTTCAGCAGGATCTTGAGTAGCTGCAAGCATCGGACGAGAAATTATAAAAGTATTAGGAGAGCTCATTATCTTCCTTTACAATCTCAAATTCATTAGGACTAAGATCTGTGTTTAATGGGATTCTATGTTTGGCTTTAGTGCTAGCCTCAGATTCAGGCCTGCAGAACTGTATAATAGCATCCTCTATAGTTTCTTCCCAGACTAAAAACCACTGAGAACGTTCCCAACAAGTAGTATATTCAATCCCTTTATTTGGAGTTGGTGCTTTAAGAAACTGAATATATTCTCCCGATGGAATATATAAAAGTTTTGTCATTTCTGAACTACCTTAAGTTTGGATATGTCAATATCCATGTTAGGACCACTTAATGTATCTGGCAAAACTACTACTTCAAAATCTGCCATAAAAACATCTACGTTTTTAAGAAACGGATTATTCTTATAAAAAGTAATCTTGTTGTCTATTCCACCAGTAATAATCTTAGCTTGAATTTTTTCAAGCCACGCTAAGAAAGTGTGGTTAATTTTCTGACTATAAAAAGTAGATTTATACATGAATTCAAGATCTACTATAGGTAAGTTGTAAGAACGAGTCTGAAACTTAATATAGTTTCCACTTGTTATATGAAGTAAAGCTAACAAAATGACTCCTCAATAAATTGATAACAATGAGTTACCGCATTATACAAATCTCCAACAAGAACATATCCCATAAACTCTTTTTTGAAATACACTTCAAGAATATGTTCTTCTTGATCAAACCATTTAAAACTAAGGCAATTAGTAGATAAACCAGCAATACGGAACTTTAAATCATTATCATAAAAAGTAATAAAGGATTTACAAAAAGTTTTTTGTGTTACTGGAATACTAAACTCTGAACAAAAGTCAATAGCCGGAACGTCATTATCTAATACAGTAAAGCTAACAGACATCATATCAGGCATTAAAATACCTCTACAATTTCAAATTCACTTCGAGTCAATCGACCAACTTCTGGAACTTCTGCGACTGTGTATAAACAATCTAAATATTGACGATCTATAATTTTTTGAATAATGAAGTCAATATTTCCATATCCGTTGCTTCGGTGCAATCCTTCTATAGACTTAGCAAATTGCTCTAGACCAACTGTTGGAGTATTCGTAATAATACGATATTCTGATGTCTCAAGGAATCTAAAGAATTTTCCTGAAGGAATATATAGAAGTTCTTTCATAATTCAACTATCTCAAATTCTTCCCTAACTAATTTTATTTTTCTCGGTATTTCTGCATAATCATAGAGCTCAGTTATATACTGACGTTCCACTATAGCAGTGATAAGTTTTTCTATAGAATCTTCAGGTTCATGTTTGTTTTCTTCCGACATAATATAATCAGATGCGCATATAGTTGGGATTAACGGAGTAAGCCCTTTAAAATCCCTGAATCTAAAAACTTTACCTGAAGGAATATAAAGCACATCCTGTTTCATACTTCAATAATTTCAAATTCCGCTTGAGAGCAATTTTCAGGGATTCCGTTTCTTATATAAAAATGTTTGTTATATGTTCCACTGGCAATCTCTCTAATTATTCTACCCTGACTTGCTGGATTTATACCTGGATAGCGTTCACCAAAAGACAAATATCTATCATGATAATCGTAATCACTAGGCGCTGGAACATACCAAGTGATTAGATTACCTGTCGGGATGTGTAATAGTTCTTTCATGTTTTGCTAACCTCTTTAGTAAATCTCTTACCCTACATGGAGTAAAGAATTTTCCGTAGACGCTATTTTTATTATATTCCCAAAGACTACCAATATTACGCCTAACAAGAATAAACTTAGTATACCCGTGAGCTATATGTGCTTTGGTTTTATAATTTTGTCTGAAAATATACCTTAGTTTTCTATAATGAATTGAATAGTCTATTTCATCCCATAAATACCTAGTAGGATCATAACCATAAACTACCCAAACTTTGCTTGTTCGAATCTTAAGTTTCATAGAAGTTTCGCTATATATGCGGCTTGTTCATTATATACAAGCTCTTTGGCAAAGTCATAATCAGGATGCTCAGGGAGTTTTGTAATAAGTTCTGCAGCTTTCACCGCAGCAAAGCTATCTTCAACAAGAAGTTGAAGCTCTTGTATTGTAATAGATCCAGATCTGATTCTTAACAAAAGCTCTGCTTCGGGTCTTGGAAAGGTAATATTACCTGTTAGTAACAACTCCTCGGCTTCTTTACAGATGCGGACAGTGTGGTATTGTGCTTTTAGATCTGTTCCTGTATCAATACAAGCTTCAGCCCTTTTACCAAAAGTATTTCGCATTTGTCGAAGAGGTTTAAGCCAAAAAGAATATGCTGTAGTTTCACCAAAAGATTTACCACAGATAACAATATGGCGAATCATGGTGCCAGAAGCATTTTCCACATTGAATTCTACGGCCTCGAATCCTTTTAAAGTGTCACAAATCTTATCAAAGGGTTCATTTGCTTCTAAAAGTTCAATAGCCATATCTAAGGTATTGATTTTAGAACCTTTTAGGCCGTATTTCATAGCTTGTCCTTTTGCGTATCCTACAAAAGGCGCAACCATTCTTGATGTAAATCTATCCTTATTTTCTCTAATGTATTCCCAAGTGGGTGTAGAATGCTCAATAAATTGATCTGGAGCAAACAACATATCCATAGGAATTACTTGACCACCCAAAAGAAGCTTTATAAAATACCGTAAAGAAAGAGCTTGACTTTCAGTATTGTCAAGCTCTCGCGTATCAGATTTATTTGTTTCAGCTTTACTAAATAATAGCTCTTCTAAGGATTGAAATGTTACTTCTTTGTAGTCAATATCTGAAGCGGGAGTAGCGCAGCCATATAAATGACTGCCAACTTTAATTTTTACAATTCGGGGATCTACTGTCATGAATTACCTCAAATAGCGATACGTCCAAATCATCCGGTAAATTATTCCATTTACGATACCAATACATAGTATTGCGAGTTAAAGGACTACTAAGAAACTTTATAAAAGAGTCTGCGGTAGGATATTTACCATTTACACATGCTTCGCTTTGTTCCCAGATTTTTGTAGCTTGAGGCAAATCAGTCCTCTGCCAAAAGGAGGATCTGGCATGACCATGAATTCGCTCATCGTCAATATGCCCTAAGACATATTTTGGCAATACTAAGAACTCACATGTTGGGATATATAAAATTCTGCTCATAAAGAATGCCAAAGCTCACACGTAGACTTATCTGTTTTGATCGGAACTACCTCAAACTCACATGGTAGAGGCCAATCATGTTCTGGAATACTATGGGAATCAAGTTCTGGAAACATATCCATGGCTATATTGCGTCTAAATCTTTGTATCTCACATAGCTTTTGAAGCTTTTTTTGATTCCAAAAACTAAGTAAAACTGAGGAATCTCCAGAAGACCCTAAATAAAATCCATAAATAGAGTTCTCAGAAGAAGTCATTTTTATTTTGTCTGAGGTTAGCCACGCCGTTAGACTCTTAGAAAAAAGAACAGGGTGGTGACTATACCGTTTTTCAACATAAATATATTCCCCTGAGGGAATATGCATAAGGCCATAGAGCATAAAAGCTCCTATTTATCTTTTTTATTTGATTTACGTTCTGGACAGAGAAGTTCCGCTTCTTCTTCTTCGTTTGGAACTTCTCGGAACCTAAAGTTAAGACTTTCAGTTGCTTTAGATCCTTGAAGAGTGACATAAACACTGTCTGGACCAAAACGATTCTTAGCAATACTCAAAACGCGTCTACCAGCATCCTTCGCTTTGTCTGATGCACCAAGGGTTAAGACTACGTCCATACCAAACAGAGAACTAAAACTTTCAGAAATGGCATCATAACCATAAATATCATTACCAACAGCACTACGATTTGTCTGATGTGCTGTTAGAATTGTGCAATTAAACTCTCGACTCATATTGATAATCCCATCAGCGAGTTCAGCTAATGCTTCATGTCGTTTTTCTACATTGGCTGGCATTTTGAGACAACCAACCCAATCAAGAATAACCACATCAGGAGTTCCCATTTCGATACAATACCGTTCCAAATACGCATGAAAACCATCAAGAGTTAACCTCCCGCGATCAAAGCCTTTGATAATAGGTCTACAACCATGTAGACGCTCTCGTAATTTACGCTCAAGTTCAACTCTAGCTTCTGGTAATGTAGCTAATTCTGTTGGACTAAAGCCAGATAGAATCGCATCAAATCTCTGACTTATCTGCTTTTCGCTCATTTCCAGCGTTACAAATAAAACTTTCAATTTCTGCTTTAATGCAGAAATAGCAAAGTTGCAAAGCATGGCTGTCTTCCCTCGTCCAGTAGAAGAGAGAATTGTGTAACATTCTTTCTTAGCAAACCCACCGCCTTCTAGGAACTTATCCAATCCTTCAAAACCAGTAGACCAAATTCCTTGCCTTGGCGGCTCATTATACTTATCATGAATGGGTTCATTCATATAATCCAAACCCAAACTATTCTCCATACCAAAAGTCCTCTTATAAGCCTTACTCATAAGATGGTAAACTGTGTCGTAATCTTTCTTGTCATAAAAATCTAAGCTCTCGGAAAAAGCCAGGGCCATAGATTGATGCTTAAGAAAATTATACACATTTTCTTTAATGTATTCATATTCAGAAGGCGCTAGAAGTTTACCTGCGTCTAAGATGTTGTTCATTCCAAAACTGTCACCTTCTGAATAAACTCCCTTTTCTTTAAGAGCCAAAATAGAATTTTTCAGAATGTTTACAGTTAAAGGCTTCTTTGTTTTAGCCCAAACAGCATTTATAAGCTTAAACAGCTTTATATGCGCTTCGCCAGCATCGAGATATTTTGAATGAAACTCAGGGAGCACGTTCCTGAGAAAATCATAATCTGATGCCAGTAAATAAAGAAGACCTCCCTGGAATCGGTTATCGAAGGGAAGCGTAGTTTCTATCATAGATATCTTTCATTTTTATGGTTTCGATAAAACGGAGATCGCTTTATATATTCTTTGTAAGTTAACCTAAAATCGTGACCGTTATCTCGGCATCTGCTACAAAGCAGATAAGTTCCAAACCTAGTTTCACCATGACAGTTATGAACAATAACAATACTGTCAAGGTCTATAGGTTTTTGACGCGTTCCACTTCCATCATCAATATTATAGTGAAGTTCTTCCCAATCAGACATTGCATGCCTTATAGTGTTTGATTATTTCTACTATCAATTCTTTAACAGAACTACATGTAATAACTTCAACACCAAAATCCTCACACGCTTTTATCCGTTCATAAGAATGGGAACGCAGCATAGGATGATAATGGTCAATAGTATCGACATAACATCTAAAAGATTTAAATCTTTCATTTGGTCTTGTTACTCGTCCTAAAAACTGAATAAGAGGAATAAAGCTTTTCCGTCCAGAGGCATTTACAGCTACTACTGGGCTTATTGGAAAGTCTACCCCTTCTTTCATTACAGTGCTAATGAGAGTATTGATGGTGTCATCTTGAAGTGACGCCTTCTTTGCCTCTCTCAAGATAATATCGTCATCCCCGAACATAGTCGTAGCTCGAATACCATCTTTTTTTGACAAGTGATTAAACATTTCGGTGCCATGCTCAACTCTATCAACAAGCACCAGATTAGGTGTCTTAAGCAATTCCACACAATAATAGAGTATATCAGCTAATTGTTTATTGCGTGTGTTATTCTCTTTTATTGCTGTATCCCAAATAAACTTATAATTTTTTCGTTCTATTACTTGTGCTTTTATATCTAAATTTGGTGGTGTATCTAAAAAGAACGCTTTTACTGGAGCTACTTTACCATCTTTAACGCCCTCAGTAAAGCCATATTCATATATAATAGGACCTAATACAGATTGTAACTCTGCTGTAGCCAAGCTTCTATCGACATGTGGAGTAGCAGTAAGTCCAATAAAGTAACTACAATTAGGCAACTTAGTAAGCACATCCCTTGATGATTTAGATTTCCCATGGTGGGCCTCATCACAAATTACAAATGTAACATATTTCAAAACCTCCTTTGGTTTTTCAATATTATTTAAAGAATTTATAACTGCTACTACTATATCGCCACTTAAGTCTTTAACACCGTCGCCAAACTGACTAACATTAAAGCCATACTTTTCAAAGTTTTTTATAGTTTGATATAGAATATTTCTATCATACACTACAAAAAGTGCTTTATTTCTACTGTCTAAAGATAAATGATACGATAAAGTAGCAGCAGCTATTAGAGTTTTACCGGAGCCCATGATACAATTTATTATCCCAAGTTTATTTTGAAGGATCTTATTTATAGCTTCTAACTGGTAATCTCTACGTTCAATGTTTAATGTTTGATATAATGGGATATCGTCAAACAATAAGGATTTAAATTCTTTATCAAAGACCAAAGAATGTTCAGGAAACAGTGTTTTGAACATTCCAACTCTTAGAGTATTCGTTTCAGTAAGGAAGCACTTAGTTCCATCCCATTTGCCAGATTTGTAGGCCACAGTATGTTTTGCGCCGGGGAGCTCATAACTTACCAGTTTGGCTAATGACGCCCTTTGACCAGGAGTATCAAACTCTAACTGTATACGTGTAGTGGATTTTCTAAATGCTTTCATACTAATTAATTCTTATTGTAATCTTTAACCGCAACAACTTCGAATTCTGCTTCTACTCTCTTATATTTAGTATCGTCACAACCATTAGAAAATTTCACATAATCCTGAATAGTTTTTTGTGCCTGATCTTTAGTTTTATATTTAGGAGGATCTGAAAATCTTGAAAATGGCCATTTCAATATGTTGCCAGATGTGACGATAAGGATGTAAAAATTACCGTCGCCATGAAAATATTTTCCGTTCCCCGCTCCTTTACGTCGCATCATTGGAACTCAATATAATAAACTCAGCATCTTTAGGATATGCTGTTGATAGTCCAACATACCGCAAATCTCGCCTAGCCGCTTGCTTTACTCTAGCAGATAAAACGTAATCCCGAAGAAAATCTCGAGCATCTGTTTTAGTTTTAAAGTGCATTTCTGCAGCGTCTTTTTGTTTATCCATTAAAGTTTTATAATAACTATGTGGAATTCTAAAATTCGAGTTATACATATTAGGAAGACCGATAGAAAGCATATCTAACGATACAATCGTTCCGTAGTTTTTATTTAAATATCCGTCATCTGTATATGCCCAAGTCACACTTTTATTGTTATATTTAACAATATTTCCAGTTGGGATATGTAAAATATACCAGTATTCTTTCTTTTTAGTCATTCATTACCTCGTATTCCTCCGCTACAATGTCTTTCCATTCCGAACGAAGAGACAATACCTCATAAGCATCAGGAACATCTAATGAGTTAGCGGCGGCAAAAAGGGTAAATCGAGCCATCCAAAAACTATCAAAATCCATATAGTCTCGATTATACTTAAATCCAAGTCTAGTTAGCATCTGTTTAGTTTTTGCCTTAAGATGCCTGACATTAAATTTCGGTGTAATTGGAGTTACTGTATAATATAAACAGGCTTTAAATTCTTCTCTAAATCTATCTAAAGTTTTAGCATGAGCGCCAATTACCTGAAAAGAATTACCACTTGGAATATGTAATACTTTATATCTCATAATAAAATCTCAAATTCTGATGGATTGATTTGTTCCCAACGAATATCAGTAGCAGCTTGGTTATCATCATATTCTATGAGTTCTAAATCTACTACAGCATCTGTAAAATCAAACCCACACCAATTGCGTAGACTGTTTTCTGATAATTCATAATCCAATCCAAGTTTTTGAAGTTTGGCGTGAGTTATTATATGTAGTTCTTGTATTTCGTCTTCTTTTGTAATAGGCTCTTTAGCAAAGTCTAAAATTATGTTAAATTCTTGTCTAAACTGCCTAATTCCATTAGAATGAGAATCGTGAAGTTCAATGATTGAACCACTAGGTATGTGCAGAATTTTCCAAATCTTCCTTCGCATTTGTAAGTCTCTCCACTTGCATATGAACCGTATCTATATCTACCACATACGCTGGATTAGTAGGACGGTATTGTTCAGTGCAGATCGAAGCATTAACATACAGCGTATTTTCAAATTTTTCATGACCATAACTACAATGAATATGTCCAAAAGAATGAAGCAATAAATTACGAAGTTTCACAGTTCTGCTAAAAAGTTGTCCGCAACCTACATTACGACCCATATGAGCATAATGATCTGGAGTCCGATCTAAAATTTTTCGCGGAGGTCCATGAGTAATAAGCACATTAGTGTCATCTGGAATATTAGCCCAGCACCGTTGAGCTTGCTCTATATTTTGTTCTTCAAAATTGAATGCCCACGAAAAAAACCAGGGCGTCCATGGGGAAAAATAGAACTTAACTCCATCTATCTCTATGCTTTTATCTATTAACAAATTACAATTTGGCATTAGTGAGCGGCATAAAGCTTCATCAGTTTCAGCTAAAAAATCATGGTTCCCAGCACAAGTATAAATACCGTGTGTATAACGATTTTTTATTTTACCACATTGTTCATTAAACTGAGAAACTTCTGGAATTGTTCCATTCATAGAAAAATCACCGGAGTGAAGTAAAATATCCCCCTCCGGCAATTTTAGTTTTTCTAAATTACAATTATGGGTATCAGATATACAAACTACTCTCATTATTACTCCTATAAGTTGTTAACTTATTTAAATACTGTAAAAAAGCATTTTGCGGCATATCCATTTTAGCTCTATTACAAATCATACAACAAGGCACTACATTATTTGTATGATACCCTTGAGAACTATCTATTCGATCAATGCCATTTACTTTACTCGGTATCACATTTGAATACGCTTGTACTTCTCTTTCTGGCAAAGCCCCACAATAAAAACAAGGGGCTAAAAATAAGGATTTAGCCTCCTCAAAAGATAAAGTCCAAGTTAAAGTATACTTTTTCTTTTTTGTTTTATATGAATTGATAAGTTTTTTTATATTTATATCTTCATCCGAAGACATTTTTCTAAACTGACCATCTAATTTATGGCAACCGCAGGATTTTTGGCCCCGTTTTAGTTGCTTTCCTGTAATCAGTATCTGGTTTCCACAGTCGCATAAGCATTCCCATGTTTCATATATATGGTTTGTTTGTTTTGCGGTTTTTGGTTTTCCACGTTTGATTACTAATAAAAAATTAAAACGTTTACCAGTTAAATCAATTTTAACTCCTCGTCCCAATCCAGCCATTTAATAGCCCTTTCGTATAGTAGTTTCTACTATTTAATTATGGGCTATTATACCTCTATAATTTCAAATTCTTCTACAACAACTTCACGATTTAAGAGAATTTTATCTGACCATGTAGTTTCAGTTAAAAACATAAAAAACCAATTTAGAATTTGTTCAGCTAACTTTCGTGAAGTAAATGTTGTGCATTCTCTATACTTGGCCCAGTAATTATTATCGTTATCATCAGTGTAATCAGATACCACTGAGTCTAATAGAAAATCAAAAGTCTCAGATATTTCTCTCATATTTAAAGACGGGAATTTATTTAGCGTTACATGCTTACGTTGTTTTTTATCTCTATAAAGAAATAACCGTAAACAAGCACCGTTAGGAATATATAGAATTCTATACTTCTTGCTCATGAATTAAAATCTCACATAGTAGTGGCATCTTTCCATTATTTAAAAGTCCCGCTTTATTTAAAGAATACCAGTTTACTCTGGCTAAAGTATACTTTCCTTTTAAATATAGGGTTTCTAATAACTCATCAGTTAGACTAGGCGAACTAAGAAAATCATTAAACCTTGGAAAAGATGAGTGCTGAAGAATCCAAATATACGCCTGTCGTTTTGTCTCAAACTCTAATGGAACGCAAAACGCATTATTATCATATCCAGAGATTACTCCAGTATAGGTCCAAAGACCAGATTTTTTATGGTCTCTTTTATACCCATATAAAATTATGCCATTTAAAGATAATCCATATTTCACGATACTTGACTCCTATCTACCTCAATAAGTTCAAATTCAGAAACTTCAAAATTCATACGTCTATACATACTAGGAAGCTCGTTTAAATCATTAATTTCTGGAACTATGTAAAAACATTCTACCCGATTAAGCAAGTCAATATACTTTTGCGTTTTATGCCATTTATGCCAAGGGAAATAAAAGAAATATGTTGGTTTTGTACCTAACTCATATCCCATAGGAGACAAATCGTACATAGAAAATCTAACTCGCACATATTGATTAGTAGGAATATGAAGAATTACAAAATGGTGCTTATAATATTCTTTTGTAAAGATTTCAAATATCTTTAACACGAATTACCTCAAATTCTGCTCGATACGCAGGTTTTGGAATTTGTAAACCTATATGAAGGGCAAACCCTCTAAGCTGTTGAGTATCTAATTCTTCAGAATCTCCCCAAGGTAACGAATTTAAAAATCCTACCGCTTGACTTTTCTTTGGCCATCGATAGTAACTTAACCCATTACTACCTGAGGGAACATATAAAATAGTATATATGTATGCCATTAAATCCTTCTTTCTAAGAAAAAAGAGGGCTACCATTTCTGATAGCCCTCAACATCAACGACCTACCATTAGGCCTTAAGAGTAATCTTAAGATGTTCGTAACG